>Ga0153980_1001169_pt1 | contig 11207 bp, 7 predicted proteins | sample TSGA064MetaG_FD_104722 | JGI IMG/M metagenome (GOLD analysis project Ga0153980, IMG submission 104722) | Attine ant fungus gardens microbial communities from Georgia, USA - TSGA064 MetaG | ecosystem: Host-associated > Fungi > Mycelium > Unclassified | place: USA: Georgia, Magnolia Springs State... | reverse complement strand
CGGGGCGCGCCTGGCGCACGAAGTGATGTCAATGCTGCGACGCAGGATTGACAGTTCTCTGAACAGGACTATTGTGTCCTACATGGGCTTGTAAGCAGCCATTCATCCCAGGAGCGTCATTGCCAGGCCGGCCCCCACCCCAGAACGCCGGGGTGCCCTGACTGCCGCATTCCGCGCCCATTGCCGTGGGCTCCCAGCTTCGCTACCGAGGTCTCATCACCATGAGTCACTGTTCGCTCCGAATGAACGCGTTGTCGCTGGCCTGCGCTGCAGGCATCCTCGCCCTGGGCTGCAGCGCCACGGCACTGGCACAGGTTGCCGCCGAGAATCCCGAGCGCGACGACGTGCACACGCTGGGCACGGTCACCGCCACCGCACAGAAGCGCGTGGAAGTGGTGACCGATATCCCGATGTCGATCAGCGTCATCAGCGAAGAGCAGCTCGATCGCCTGCAGGTCAACAACATGAACGACCTGGCCGGCCTGGTGCCTGGCCTGCAGATCACCAGCCTGGGCGCGCCGGGCCGCTCGACGATCTCGATCCGCGGCATCACGCCGATGGGCAATACCGCCTCGACCTCGATCTATGTGGATGATGTGCCGCTCACCGCGAATGGCTCGTTGTCCGGCGCCACCTCGGGCATGTTCGACCTGCTGCCCTACGATGTGCAGAACGTGGAAGTGCTGCGCGGCCCGCAGGGCACGCTGTACGGTGCCAGCGCGCTGGGCGGCGTCGCCAAGTACGTCACCAAGCGACCGGATCTGGAGTGCTTCTCGGGCCGCGCCGGCGCCACGATGCGCGTTGTCGACGATGGCGGCCGGGTCGGCCATTCCGAGCGCGCCGCGGTCAACGTGCCGCTGGTGAAGGGGCAGCTGGCCCTGCGCGCCAGCTACGCCGAGCAGACCAGCCCGGGCTGGATCGACAACAGTGTCCTGCATCGCCGCGACACCAACGATGTGTACCAGAACGCCGGTCGCCTCTCGCTGCTGTGGAAAGCCTCGGATACCGTGGACGTGCTGCTCACCGCGATGCGCCAGGAAAACAAGGGCGACAATTTCGCGACCGTCGCGCTGGACCCGGTCACGTTCAAACCGAAACTGCCGGGCTACTCGAACGAGTATCTGTTCCTGCAGCCGAGCACGATCAAGTACGACGTGTACGGCCTGACGGTGGACTGGGACCTGGGCTGGGCCGACTTCACCTCCGCCAGCAGCTGGATGAAATCCACGTCCTGGCGCCTGCAGGACCAGTCGGTCGAATACATCCCGCTGCTGGGCCAGAAGCCTGGCGTCGGCCCGGTGATGGCGTACGCCGGCCTGGACACGGATATCGAATTGAAGAAGTGGACCCAGGAATTCCGCCTGACCTCCACGGGCGACAGCCGACTGCAGTGGCAGCTCGGCGCGTTCTACACCGATGAGGATGCGGCCTACATCGAGCGGGGCAGTGCACTGAGCCCTGCCTTCAACCCGGTGCTCGACCTGTTCACCGCCTCGGTGCTGACCACTTACAAAGAGAAGGCGCTGTTCGGCAACGCCACCTGGAAGTTCACCGACCGCTTCGATCTGGCCCTGGGCGTGCGCCACGCGCGCAATGACCAGGAGTTCCGCCAGACCCTCGGCGGCCCGCTGGGCGGCGATGGCGTGCAGCGGATCACCGAATCCTCGGAGAGCGTGACCACCTGGAGCGCCAGCGCGCGCCTGTTCCTCGGCGAAGACACCATGGCCTACGTGCGGGTCGCCACCGGCTACCGCGCCGGCAGCCCGAACCCGATCCTGCCGGCGGCGCCGGAGGTGCCGTCGCAGGTCAAGTCGGACACGTTGATCAACTACGAAGCCGGCCTGAAGAGCCACTTCTGGGATCGGCGTGCGTTGCTGGAAGTGGCCGCCTTCCGGATCGACTGGGACGACATCCGCCTGAATCTGATCACGGCGCAGGGCATCTCCTATGGCGTCAACGGCGGCCAGGCGCGCAGCCAGGGCGTGGAGTTCACCGGCGCGCTGATGCCCGTCGATGGCCTGCGCCTCAGCGGCAGCCTGACCTACACCGACGCCAAGCTGACCGCACCGATTCCGCCGGCGCGCCCAGGCGGCCCCAACCAGGCCGAATCCGGTGCCCAGCTGCCGCAGGTGCCCGAATGGGCGGGCAGCCTGCAGGCCGATTACCAGTTCCCGACGAGCGGCGAGTGGGGCTGGAGCGTCGGTGGCGCGCTGCGGTACTACGGTGAGCGCGCCGCATCGGTGGCGTCGACCCAGTCCTTCGATCTGCCCAGCTACACCACGGTGGACCTGACCGCCGAAGTCAGCAGCCAGAACACCACCGTGCGCTTCTTCATCACCAACCTCACCAACAAGGATATCTACGTGGCTGCCGGCAGGACGATTCCCGCGGCCGGCGCGCAGGAGTACCGCCGCTGGAATGCGGTGATGATGCAGCCGCGTACGGTGGGCGTGTCGTTCGATTACAGCTTCTGATCGAGCCGGGCAGGGCGGTGGCGCTGAGTCCACGGCCGACGGCTGAACCGTCGGCCGTATCGATTTGGTATGTTGAGCAGGCTCAATCCCGGCATTCAAGAGATCTGCTGTTTCAGTGATCGAGACCCGCCTGCTTCAACAGTTCATCGCCGTGGCCGAGGAACTGCATTTCAATCGCGCCGCCGAGCGGCTGCACATGGCGCAGCCACCACTGAGCCAAGCCATCCGAAAGCTCGAGAATGCCGTGGGTGCGCCGCTGTTCGAACGGACCCACCGCAGCGTGGCGTTGACGCCGGCGGGTGTGGCATTCCTTGAGACCGCGCGTCGTACCGTGCAGTCGCTGGAGGCGGGCGTCGCGCAGACGCGGCGGGTGGCCCAGGGCATCGAGGGCCATCTGACCCTGACCTTCATCAACATCGCCCCGTATGCCGCGTTGCTGCAGGCGCTGCGCCGCTTTCGAGCGCTCAACCCGGGCATAGCGTTCACGATGCTGGAGGCAACCACCCAGGAGCAGGTCAACGCGCTGGAGCAGGGCAGGGCGGATATCGGTTTCATGCGCACACCCGGCACCACGACGCCGTACCTGCGCATGGAACAGCTGTTGAGCGAACGGATCTGCGTGGCGCTGCCGGCCGGCCATCCGCTGGCGGCAAAGGCGAGCATCGCCCTGGCATTGCTCAGGGACGAAGCGTTCGTCGCCTCGCCCCGGACACTCGGCAAAGGATTTCATGACCAACTGATCAGCCTGTGCCAGGCCGCCGGCTTCGTGCCCGACATCGTGCAGCACGGGCGGCAGATGCAGACCCTGATCGCACTGGTGGCCGCCGGGTTCGGTGTCGCGCTGCTGCCTGCTTCGCTGGCGATGGAAACGCGCGAGGACGTGGTGTTCCGGCCTCTCCAAGTGGAGGCGCCGGAGAACGCGTCACGGCTGGGTCTGTTCATGGCGTGGAACGAAACCCGCCCGTCAGCGATCCGCGATCGGTTGATACAGACAGTCCTGCAGACGCTTTCTCCGCCCTGAGGTGACGAGCCGCGCGGCGTCCAGCGGGCAGGCACGTGAAAAGCACGATAATTTCGATGGAAACCACCGAATCCATAGGTGTACCGTTGGCATGCACAGGACCCGGGCAGGGGCGCACCGCAGGCGCCTACAGGTACTTCAGTTCGATGAGCACGGCGCCATCCAGCGCGATCTCGTCAGTCATGGTCAGCTCCGCACGTGGCGCTACCATGGTGACTGTGCGCAGCACCGCACCCACCGATTGCAGGACCAGCGGCGTCGGGGTGCCGGCAACGGCGAACGTCGACCACCAGTCCGGCCGGAATGCGCTTTCAATCTGCGGTCCGCCGAACCAGTTGCCACCCTGGTCGGACGAGAAGATGGTGCGGGCGTCGACCCCATCGACCATCAGGTCATCCAGGCGCAGCAAGGTGCTGCCGATCTTCTCTCCTTCCGGCGTCAGGCCCAGCCCGAACTTGAAGCCGACCGTGCCGGTGCCGCTGGCGGTACCGGCACGAAGATCGGTCGTGCTCAGCGCGATCATCGTCGGTGCGGCGCACTGCATCCGGAAATCCAACCGCTGGTCTGGCAGCTGTGTTTCCTCCGTCCTGCTCAACATGCCCCCGGAAACGACGCCCAGGTCGAAGCGGCCATCCTGGCCAAGCAGGACCGTGCAGGCGGCCGGCGCGAGCGTTCCGCGCACCTGCAGATCGACACTGCGTGCGTGGACGGACAGGGGGGCGACGATAAGCATCGCCGTCAATGCAAAACCATTCTTCACTGTGTTGTTTGTCCGATTGAGAAAGCAGAGGATGGGCGCGATGCCGCCTCAAGGCGGTACCCCACCATGTTGAGCGTCACGATGCGCACCGGCGCGCCGGCACGCGCAAACGCCCGTCGGGTTTCGTAGATGTGGCTTCGAAGGAGATCGGGGCAGGCATCGACATCTCCCCACAGGGCATGCGCGAGCTCCGGACGCGAAACCACGTTGGGCGCATGCCGCAACAGCCGCTCAAGCACCACCTTGCATGCCGGGTACATGGGCACTGGCGAGCCTTCCAGCATGACTTGCCGACTGGCCAGATCGATGCTCAGGGCGCCCTGCGAGGGGCCTGAGCAGCGGCGTGAGCCTTTGCCAAGCAGATGGGCACCGAGTCGCGTCACCAGTTCGGCGGGGGCGACCTCGGTGTATTGAGCATGGTTGGCACCCTTGCCGATGCTGTGCAGCGCCTGCCGCTCATTCGCGACCAACACGATTTCCACGCGCGCAAGGCGACACGCCTCACAGTGACACAGCGCATCGTCTGCTTTGAAGAAGATCGCTGCATCGTAGGGCGCGGATGACGCCAGTGCGCGGGCCTGCGCGAGGGAGTAGGCGACGTCGCTGCTGGCACCGGCCGTCTCGAGCACACGATGGTAACGGGCGTTGATGCCGGAAGGTGCCTTGACCAGAAGTACCCGGGCCGCTACCAGTGCAGGACTATACGTGGTCCGCATGTAATCAACTGCTCCCGGTTCCCGTAACGATATCCAATGTTCATCGCGTCGGATATCTAGCGTCCATAGAAATCCATTCAATTTCACGCGTGGTGGATGCCTCCAGGATTGAGAGCATTTCCGGCGCACCAAGGTGAATGCATACCGTTTCCCGACCAAGGCGGACATCATCCCGCGTAATGGCGCTGTGGATGGTTGGTTGCAGTACGGCCGCTATGACAGCCAGGTGCAGGGCGATGGCCTGGTCCGTGAGAAGTACGACGCCACCACCCGGGCCGCCTCGCTGGAAACGGGCTATGGCTTCGCGCTGAGCAACAGCGATCGTCGCGCGGTCTATCTGCAGCCGCAGCTGCAGGTGACCTACACCGACTACAAGGGCGACACCCTGCAGGAAGCCAACGGCACGATCGTGGAAGATCATCGCGCAGGTGGCCTGGAATCGCGCGTCGGTGTACGCCTGTTCGGGCATGACAACGCCACCGGCAACCGGGTGCAGCCGTTCGTGGCGGTCAACTGGCTGTACAGCGAGCGCGACAACAGCATGCGCTTCGATGGTGACGTGCTGGCCGCCGAGCTGCCGACCAACCGCTATGAAGCACAGGCCGGTGCACAGCTGCGCCTAGGCGAGCGCTGGTCGGCCTGGGGGGATCTGCGCGTGCAGCGTGGTGACAGTGGTTACCGCGATGCCGGTGTGCAGATTGGTCTGCGCCGCGCCTGGTAAAGCCCGGCAATGAAAGAAGCAGGGACGCCGCAGGGCGTCCCTGCCACGCCCATTGCAAGTTGCTCTATGGATTGGAAGGCGCGCATGGAAGATCTTCGCCCTCCATTTGATTCCATTCCATGGAGCTGAATCTTGCGAAGCAATCCTCTGAAAGCGCGGCGGACCGCCTTGGTCACCGCCGTCGTGGCGTGCCTGCTCACGGCCTCACCGCACCTCGTGGCGCGCGACTTGAACGGCGGCACTGCGACCGTCGGCGCCGGTGATCCGAAGGAAACCTGGACCCTCAGCAACAATGCCACGTTGAACATCGTGGCAGGCGGCATCACTGATGCAATCACGGCCGATGCATCGGATCTGATCATCACCGATGGTACGGTGGATGCGAGCGGCGAAGCGGTGAGCTTGACGTCGGGGAGCGCTGCGGTGTTCACCCGAGCCACGATCCTGTCGGGCGATCGTGCCATCGCGGTGCATGGCGGACCCGCCAACACCTCGGCGACCCTCGTCGATAGTCTGGTCACGGGCAACAGCACGGTCACGGGCGCCGTGGCTTCAACGGTGAACAACGCGTCGCTGCTTCTCCAGGGCTCCCGCATCACGGATCTGGCCACCAGTGGCGCCGCGACCAATGCCGCACTGGGCGTCTTCGGTGGATCGGTCGGGTTGACCGCCGGCAGCGAGGCGACCGGCGATTCCTCCGGCGCCTGGATGTACAACGACAGCCCACTGGCACCGACCGGGCGTCTCGCCCTGACCGTGAGCGACTCGACCCTGACCGGGACCAACGGCGCCGGCATCCTGGTTGGTGGCCTCACCCCGCGTGGCGTTACGGTTGCGGAAATCCTGATCGAGCAGAACGCCAATGTCGTCGGCGGCAATGGTCGCCTGCTCGAAGTCAGCGAGAACTCCAACGCGGTGTTGACGGTCGACGACAGCCGGTTGAGCGGCGGAGTGGTTGTCCTGGACACCAGCCGCGCTGACGTGATGCTGCAGAATGCAGCGACGCTGACCGGCTACACCCGCAACGTGGCGTCGATGTCATTGTCGAATGCGCGCTGGCAGCTCACCGAAGATTCCGACGTGCGCCAGCTCACCGTCGGCGCGGGCGCCACCGCCGCCCTGGGCGATGGCAGCGCTTTCAATACGCTGACCGTCACCGGCAACTACACCGGCGGCGGCACCCTGTTGTTCAACACGGTGCTGGACGACGACAGCTCGGCCAGTGACCGCCTGCATGTGATGGGCGACACCATTGGCGCTACCGACGTCGCCATCAACCGGGTAGGGGGCAACGGCGCCGAGACAACCGACGGCATCCAGATCATCCAGGTCGACGGCGCCTCCAACGGCATCTTCACCCTGAGCGGGCGTGCGGTCGGTGGCCAGTACGAGTACTTCGTGCACAAGGGGACGGTGGCCGATCCCACCGACGGCAGCTGGTACCTGCGCTCGGCGCTGTTCACGCCGCCGGATCCCTGCGACGCCGATCCGTCACTGCCGGGCTGCCCGGTGGATCCGGTGGACCCCGTAGAGCCGGTCGATCCTGTGAACCCGGTCGATCCGACCGATCCGATTGATCCCGTCAGCCCGGTGGACCCTGTCGCACCAGTAGACCCCGCCCCCGTGCTGCGTCCGGAACCCGCAGCCTATCTGGCCAACCAGGCCGCGGCGGTGCGCATGTTCCAGCAGCGCCGCCATGACCGTGGCGAGCCCGCCTTCGAGCACGATGCCATCGGTGCATGGGTCCGCGTCTCCGGTGATCAGCTGCACACCACCATTGCAGGCCAGGTCGATGCCCGCAGCCAGATCAGTACCGTGCAGATCGGCAGCGATGTGGTCCGTTGGGGTCAGTCAGGGCGCGGCCAGGCAGGCATCATGGTCGCCACGGGTGAGGCCAATACCCAGGCCAGCTCGTCCCTGACCGGCTACGCCACCCGAGGCAAGGTCAAGGGCGACGCAATCGGCATCTACGGCACCTGGGTGCAGCAGCCGACCGAAAGCACCGGCCTGTACGTGGACAGCTGGCTGCAGTACGGCCGCTATGACAGCCAGGTGCAGGGTGATGGCCTGGCCCGCGAGACGTACGACGCCACCACCCGGGCTGCCTCGCTGGAGGCCGGCTACGGCTTCGCGCTGAGCAACAACGATCGCCGCGCGGTCTATCTGCAGCCGCAGCTGCAGGTGACCTACACCGACTACAAGGGCGACACCCTGCAGGAAGCCAACGGCACCCTCATCGAAGACCACCGCGCCGGTGGCCTGGAATCCCGTGTCGGCGTACGCCTGTTCGGGCATGACAATGCCGAGGGCAACCGCGTGCAGCCGTTCCTGGCCGTCAACTGGCTGTACAGCGAACGCGACAACAGCATGCGGTTCGATGGTGATGTACTCGCCGCCAAGCTGCCGACCAACCGCTATGAAGCACAGGCCGGTGCACAGCTGCGCCTGGGCGAGCGCTGGTCGGCCTGGGGGGATCTGCGCGTGCAGCGCGGCGACAGCGGTTTCCACGATGCCGCCACCCAGCTCGGTCTGCGCCGGGCCTGGTAAGTCCAGGTGATGTGAAGCAGGGACGCCGGAGGGCGTCCCTGCTGATGATTTTTGAAACTCCTTCTATAGCGTGCCCTCCGGGGCATGCCCATCATGCATGGTCCTTATGCAGCGGCATGGCGCGCGGTCCGCCGTGAACGACGGGATGGTGTGCTGATGGGTGAAAACGGGACGGTCACGGGCCGGACGATGGCGAGCGGCAGACGGTACAGCTGGTTCGCACCCTTGTCCCTTCTCCTCCTGACCGGCGGCTGCAGGCCACCTTCCACCCCGCATTCCTCGGCTGCGCCACCGTTGCGCGCTGATGGCCCCGCGGCGTCGGTCATGACTGCGCCAGAGACGATCACGCGTGTGGGACCGTGGGAGGCCGCGCCGGAGGCGTCGCCGTCGGCGCAAGCGGTCCGGCACGTTTCAGCCACGGCCATCGCGCGACGGCCATCGATGACGACAGAGGAGGCAGGGGCAGTGGAGCAACCGGAACTCACCGCTGACTACGACCCGCTACCGCCTTCGTTGGAGGATGTGCTGGGTCCGCCGCTGATCAGCGGACCGTTACTCGGCACCGTGGTCCAACGTGGCGGTGATGGCTGGCGCGAATCCCTGGCCGATGCGGCCTCACCCGGCGCCGTTCTCGCCATGCTGGCCGTGCTGCTGGGGGGGGGCGGGATCTGGTTGCTTCGGCTGCGGCCTCGGCGCCGCGCCCTGTCCCACATCAACCCTGGCCAGACACCCGTGGCATTGCCGGCAGCGGTTGTGCTTCGCCGGAAGGCCCATGAGGTCCGCACGATCCAGAAGGTGCCGGAGGTCAAGCAGGCCCCGGAGGTCAAGACGGTCCAAGGGCTGGAGACTCCCCCCGCGTCTTCTGCCCAGGCCGCTCATGCCCGGTGGGTGGTCGGCTATCCCTTGCTGCGCCATGTGGACCACTGGCAACCGGGGGAGGACGAAACCGGCTTGTGGCACGCATGGCGCCGACCACGGCCGGTCCCGCTCACGGTGCAGGCGCAGAGAATAGTGAAGACCCCCATGGAAGCAGAGACCACCTTGGAGATCGATGCGCACAGCCCCGCGCTTGCCGAAGGCTGGCCCAGCGAAGATACGCCGGTCGTTGAGGAGCACGCCGCCACGATTCCGCTTTCGTGGGAGGGGCTGCAGGAGGAACTGGACCGGACGCTCGGTCCCGGCCAGTGCGTATTGATGATCGAGGCCGGTGTCGGCATTCCATATCTGTGGGTCTCCGATGCCGCCCGGATCGACACCCTCCTCGCCGGGTTGGAAACGCAGTTCGGCGGGACACCGCCGCCACTGGTCCTGCTGCTGAAGGTCCAGTTGCTGCTGCAGCAGGCCGCCGATCCTCGCGCTGCCTCGGCGTCGGCGTACCTGACCCAGGCCAGGTCGACCATTGCCGCCGGGCAGGCGATGGGTCCGGACGCACTGGAGCCGGAGTGGGCGGCACTGGCACTGCGGCTGGATCTGCTGGCGCTGCGGCAACAGGGCAATGCGTCGCGATTGCTTGGCCTGCGCCAGCTCGCCGCGCGTTGCGCGGGGCTGGCAGAACAGCCTCTGCCGGTACTGCGCACTGGCCTGGACATTCTTTTCTATTGTGCCAGCCAGCAGCAGGGCGAGACGGCGCTGCAGCGTTACACCGATGCCGAGCGCCTGTGCCTGCGCATGCAGGACGACGCCGCACTGCAGGACGAAGGCCTGCGCCTGCAGGCAGAGACCCTGCTCCGGCGGGCAGCGTGCGAACGCGGTGGCCAGCGCGGCGTGGCCCTGGATCGCGCGCAGCGCGTCGCCGACGAGGCACATGCCCGAGCGCCGGGTGGCGCACGGGCGCTGAGCGTGGCGGAAGTCGCCTTGGCAAGCGCGCGCGACAGCGAGGGAGCAGAGGCTGAGAAAGCCCTCGATCACGCGCTGTGGCATGCCTTCATCGCCGGAACCGAGCCGCAGCTGTATGCGGCCGCGCTGCAGGTCCGGCTGGCCGTCCAAGCCACCTACGGCGGTACCGGCGCCGACGCCACCGCGGACGACGCCGTCCTGCGCCTGAGCCAGGAACTGGCCGGTTTCCCGCACCTGGCGGCGACGACGTTCGTCGATCTGGCCCAGGTCCAGCTCCGTCACCACCGCTACGCGCAGTGCTGCACGTTGTGCGCTGATGCCGCGCAGCAAGGAAGCATCACTCCTGCGCTGCTGCGTACCTGGGCAGAAGGTAGCCATCGCTGGGCAGCACAGGCCGCCGATGCCGAAGAACGCGCTGCCTGGCAACGCAATGCACGAGCGCGGCAGTTCGCCGCACAACATTGACTCAACCCTGGATACTCTGATGAACCAAACTCCCCCCGCCGAGGCGCCTGCTGCCTTCTGGTCCACCCGTTACGGCCTGGTCAAGGCCGTCGCCACCGACAACCCCGTCGCCCGCTCGCTGCAGCGTTACGGCGAATGGTGCGAAAAGGAAATCGACCTGCTGGGCACGTTCCTGCAGGAAGGCCAGCACGTGCTGGAATTCGGCGCCGAGTACGGTGCCCACACGCTGTGGCTGTCGCAGGCCGTCGGCCCGCACGGCAAGGTGCATGTCTTCGAGCCGGCGCGCCGCGCCTTCCAGCTGCTGTGCGCCAACGTGGCCATCAACGAGCTGAGCAACGTTTACGCCCAGGCGCAATGGCTGGGGCGTCGCTCCGGCGAAACCGCCTCGACCGACGTGCCGGCCCTGCTGCCACTGGCAGGTACCGAGGCAGAGACCTTCCGCTGCAACACCGTGGATGGAAGCGACTGCGGCCCGCTGCACCTGATCAAGAACAACGTACAGGGCGCGCTGCTTGACCTGCTGGCCGGCGCGGGCGAGACCATCCGCCGCGACCGTCCGCTGCTGTACACGCGTCTCAGCGGTCTGCACCGGGCGGAGGAGGAAGTCCGCGCGATCAAGGAGCTGGGCTACCGCTGCTGGTCGCACGTGCCTTACCTGTACAACGCG
>Ga0153980_1001168_pt1 | contig 11210 bp, 10 predicted proteins | sample TSGA064MetaG_FD_104722 | JGI IMG/M metagenome (GOLD analysis project Ga0153980, IMG submission 104722) | Attine ant fungus gardens microbial communities from Georgia, USA - TSGA064 MetaG | ecosystem: Host-associated > Fungi > Mycelium > Unclassified | place: USA: Georgia, Magnolia Springs State... | reverse complement strand
GCACCACCATTTTCGCCGCCTGCGCCTTTATTCTGTGCAATACCCTGGTGGATATTATCCAAAAGGCGGTGTTCAGTAGCCATGTGCGTGAAGGGTGATGTCAGGGGGCATCACCGTAGCGTCATCTCAACGACATAAATCCTTCATTTCCTTCCGCTAGCTTACCGCCATTCTGATTTTTGGATTGCCGATGCATGAGCCACCTGTCGCTTCATCATATTACCAAGGCCTGGGGCGAGAAAATCGCCCTGAATGACATCAGCTTTGACGCCGCAGAAGGGAGCTTTGTCGCGCTGCTTGGCCCATCGGGCTGTGGCAAATCCACGCTGCTGCGCACCATTGCCGGACTGGAAACGGCGGATGGCGGCACGATCCACTTCAAACATAGCGATATCACCCATCTGCCGCCGTCGCAGCGCAAGCTTTCAATGGTGTTTCAATCCTACGCGCTGTTCCCGCACCTTAACGTGCGTGAGAACCTGCTGTTTGGCCTGAAAGCGCGCGGCGAAGATAAGCACACCTATGCCGCCCGGCTCGATAACGTCAGTCAATTGCTGGAGCTCGATACACTGCTCGCCCGTTTGCCTTCGCAGCTCTCTGGCGGACAGCAGCAGCGCGTGGCGCTGGGCAGAGCGGTCATCGCCAATAACACGCTGTGCTTGATGGATGAGCCACTGTCGAATCTGGATGCCAAACTGCGGCAAAGCATGCGCCGTGAAATCCGCGCCCTGCAGAAAAAGCTGGCGTTGACGCTGCTTTACGTGACGCACGATCAGACCGAGGCGATGAGCATGGCCGACAGCATTATTCTGCTCAACGATGGCCGCATTGAACAGCACGGCACGCCGGACGACCTCTATAACAATCCTGCCAGCATCTTCGCCGCGCAGTTTATTGGTGCGCCGCCAATGAACATTCTGCCGCTGCAGCAGCGGGATAATCATCATTACCTAAGTCATCTCTCGACGCCGGTGGTGGAATATCGCGCGGCGGCGCTCAGTCTGGGATTACGGGCTGAAGATATCCAATTGATTGCGCCGGAACACGCTGCACTGACCGCAACAGCGATCGGTGCGGAATATATGGGCGCCGACACGCTGTTGGTGTGCATGCTTGCGGGAATGGCAGAACCGCTGACGGTCAAAGTACCGGGAATGCACCATTTCGCCGACGGCTGTGAAGTGGGATTGCAGTGGTCTGCCGCGCGCCAGTATCTGTTTTATAGCGCGAGCGGCAAGCGCTGCGCCCATGCAGAACCCAACATGTTTGCCTCACAGAAAAAATACGCCGTTTAACCGTTGTCATTTGCTTAAGGGAATATCATGTCTGCGATTCGTTATTCACGTCTGGCCTCTGTTTTCATGCTCTGTAGTGCGGCTTCTGCCTTCGCCGCCGATCCGGTCAAGCTGCAAATGTATTATCCGATCGCGGTAGGGGGCAAAGTGAGCCACACCGTGGATGCGCTGGTAGCTGATTTCCAAAAACAGCACCCGGAAGTGAGCATTCAGCCGGTGTATACCGGTGACTATGCCACCACCGTCACCAAAGCCTTGACGGCGTTTCGCGGTGGCAATGCCCCCCAGCTGGCGGTTATCGGGGATATCGAAGCCTATTCGCTGATCGATGCCGGGGCCATCGTGGCGGCCAGCGATCTGGCAACCGGCGAAGAAGGTAAAAAGTGGATTGACGGTTTCTATCCGGCGTTTCTGCGTCACATTGACGGCAAAGTGTGGGGCGTGCCGTTCCAGCGTTCAACCGTGGTGATGTACTGGAACAAACAGGCGTTTGAGAAAGCCGGTTTGAACGCCGATACGCCGCCGGCTAACTGGCAGCAGGTGGTGGCGTTCAGTAAGAAACTGACGATTAACGACGCCAACGGCGTCAGCCAGTGGGGCATCGAAATTCCCTCCACGCCAAACGGCTACTGGAACTTCCAGGGCTTGTCCGCCACCAACGGCGGTCGTCTGGATAACGGTAAAGGCACCGCCGTTAACTTCAACACGCCGGGCAACGTAGAAACCCTGCAGTGGTTAACCGATCTGGGGCAAAAAGAGCAGGTGTCGCCGAAGGGGGCGATTGCATGGGGCACCACGCCGCAGGATTTTATCAGCGGTAAAACCGCGATGATGATCACCACCACCGGTAATCTGACTAACGTACGCGACAACGCGACATTCCCGTTCGGCGTGGCGATGCTGCCAGAGAAGACCCAGCGCGGCAGCCCAACCGGCGGCGGCAACCTGTATGTATTCAAAAATGCCTCGCCAGAACAGCAGAAAGCCGCGATGGAATTTATCCGCTGGGTAACGTCGCCCGAGCAGGCGGCGCGCTGGAGTATCGCGACCGGTTATGTCGCCACTTCTCCAGCGGCCTGGGAAACCCCGGTGATGAAGGATTACGTGAAACAGGTGCCGCAGGCATTGGTGGCGCGTGAGCAGTTGAAGTACGCGCAGCCGGAACTCTCCACCTACAACAGCGTGCAGATTCAGGATGCACTGAACCACGCGGTTGAAGCAGCGGTGACTCAGGCGAAAACCCCCGCCGAGGCGCTGGAAGATGCGCAGCAGCAGGCCGATCGTCTGTTAAAGGCGTATCAATAACCATGAGTACGCCTCTCGCCGTCGCGCCGGTTCGTCGTCCCCGCTTAGGGTCAATGCAGCTGTATGGCTATCTGCTGATTTTACCGGCGCTGAGCTTTTTACTGCTGTTTACGCACTATCCAGCAGTGGCGACGGTGTGGCAGAGCCTGTTCAGTGCGGCACGTAATGGTCATCCCGCCCGTTTTGTTGGGGTGGATAACTATGTTGCGCTACTGGATGACGATATCTTCATTCAGTCGCTGTGGAATAATCTGCTGTATGCGGCGATCACCATTCCGCTGGCGGTGACGCTGGCACTGTTGATGGCGCTGGCGGTCAATCGTCATATGCGCGCCAATGCGCTGGTGCGCACCGCATTCTTTATCCCTTCGCTGTTGCCGATGATTGCCATCGCTAACCTTTGGCTGTTCTTCTACACGCCGCAGCTCGGTTTGCTGAATAAGCTGCTGGCGCTGTTTTCCCTGCCGGCGATTAACTGGCTTGGCGAACCAGGGAGCGCGCTCTATTGCCTGATGGCGGTATCCGTGTGGCGCGAAGCGGGCTTTTTTATGATCTTCTATCTTGCCGCGCTGCAGCAGATCGACCCACGACTCAGCGAGGCCGCTGCGATAGAGGGCGCGTCGCGCCGCTATTTCTTCCGTCGCGTGCAGTGGCCGCTGCTGATGCCGACCACGCTATTTGTGCTGATCAATGCGTCGATGAACGCGTTTCGTATTGTCGATCAGGTGATTGCCATGACCAATGGCGGGCCGAATAACAGCAGTAGCCTGCTGCTGTTTTATATTTATCGTACCGCCTTCAGCTTTTGGAATATGCCGGCTGCGGCTGCCATGACGGTGGTGCTGCTGGCGATCCTCGCCGCGCTTGCGCTGTTCAAATTTAACCTGCTGGATAAGCGAGCCCATTACCAATGAAGCCAAAGATGACGTTTGGCCGCCTGTGTTTGAATAGCGCCATTGGTTTGGCGGCGCTGCTGTGGTTTCTGCCTATTCTGGTGGCGCTGTGGGTGGCAATTCACCCAGCATCGGATCAGGCCAGCTTCGCGCTCTGGTCGCCGCTTACGCTGCAAAACTTCATTCATGCCTGGCACGCCGCGCCGTTTGCCCGCTACTTTCTCAATACCAGCCTGCTGGTGCTGATGATTGTGGTGGTACAGCTGATTCTGGCAACGATGGCCGCCTATGCGCTGGTACGTTTCCAGCTGAAATTCTCAGGAGTGATCTTTGCGCTGATTCTGCTGCAGCTGATGATTAGCCCCGACGTACTGATTCTGAATAATTACCAGACCATCGGCGCCTTAGGGCTTCGCGATACGCTGACCGGCATTGCGCTGCCGTATTTCTCCTCGGCGTTTGCTATCTTTCTGCTGCGGCAAACCTTTAAAAGTATTCCACTGGTGCTGGAAGAGGCGGCGATTGTCGAAGGGGCCAGTCGATTCTACATTCTGCGCAAGATTTATATCCCGCTGGCGAAGCCGATTTATGTCGCGTTTGCGCTGGTGTCGATCAGTTTCCATTGGAATGATTTCCTTTGGCCGCTGGTGATTACCGATTCCGTTAACGTGCGGCCGCTCACCGTCGGCCTGCAGCTGTTTTCTGCGCCAGAGCAGGGCGTGCAGTGGGCGCTGATTGGCGCAGCGACGTTGATGACCACATTGCCGCTGCTGGTGCTGTTCCTGATTTTCCAGCGTCAGTTTATTCAATCATTTATGCGTGCCGGTATTCGCTAAGGAGTGCTTTCCGTGTCTTATCCGCATCCGCTAACCGCACTACAGCGTGAATTACTGGGTGATGTCGCTGAGCTGTATGCATTGCCAAACGTACGTTCAGCGCCGCTGAGCGACACGCTGCGTTTTGGACTGATTGCCGATCCGCAATATGCGGATATCGACCCCGACCGCGATAAACATCTCTACTATCGTCATGCGTTGCACAAGCTGCCGCAGGCGATTGATGCACTCAACCAGCAGCCGCTGGATTTTGTCGTAACGCTCGGCGATTTGGTGGATCGTCATTGGGAAAGTTATGCAGCGGTGCTGCCGCTTTATCAGCGTCTGGAACATCCGCATGCGGTGGTGTTGGGCAATCACGATGCCCAGACCATTACGCAGCATCTTAATGACGCCGCCGCGCTGCCAAAAAGCTATTACGCCTTCTCGCTGAAAGGGTGGCGCTTTATTGTCTATGACGGTAACGATATCAGTCTGTACTGTAACGCGATGAACGGCGACGATCGTGCAACAGCAGAAGCGATGCTGGTGGCATTGGCGGAGCAGCAGCAACCGCAGGCCAGGCCGTGGAATGGCGCGGTTGGAACCGCGCAAAGGGTATGGATCGAACAACAGCTACAACAGGCGCAGCAGCAGGGGGAGAACGTGGTGGTGTTTGGGCACTATCCGCTGGCACCGCATAACAGCCACAACTTATTAAACGGTAGTGAATTGGCAGAACTGCTTTCTAGTTACAACATACATGGGTGTTTTACCGGACACGATCATCGCGGCAGCTATGCGCGCATCGGTCAAACAGGCTTTTATACCCTAAAAGGGATGCTGGATGGAGCGGAATCAATCCCCTTTGCGGTGGTGGAAATCACCGGCGAGGAAGTGCGCGTCTTGGGTTATGGCGGTGAAATCAGCCATCATCATTCCCGCTGCACATAAATTGCAGGTTGTGGTGCCTGGCGTTAATTGACCAGCAATCAACACTCCCCATAACGCCCCAGGTTGCTGTATAGTCCGTTTTTTTTCGGAGGAACCATGCTGCCTACTTCATCCACACGCCTGAATAAATACATCAGCGAGAGCGGAATCTGCTCGCGCCGGGATGCCGATCGTTATATCGAACAAGGCAACGTTTTCATTAACGGCAAACGTGCCGCCGTCGGTGCACAGGTGTTTGTTGGGGATGAAGTCAAAGTTAATGGCCAGTTGATTGAGCCGCGTGATGAAGAGGATCTGGTGCTGATTGCGCTGAACAAGCCGGTAGGCATCATCACCACCATGGAAGAAGGCGAGCGCGATAACATCGGTGATTTTGTTAATCACAGTAAACGCGTGTTCCCGATTGGTCGCCTGGATAAAGATTCTCAGGGGCTGATCTTCCTCACCAACCATGGCGATTTGGTGAATAAGATCCTGCGCGCCGGTAACAATCACGAAAAAGAGTACGTGGTTACCGTTGATAAACCGATCACCGACGAATTTATTGCTGGAATGGCGGCGGGCGTGCCAATGCTGGGCACCGTCACGAAGAAATGCAAAGTTAAGAAAGAATCGACCTTTGTGTTCCGCATCATCCTCGTTCAGGGGCTGAACCGGCAGATTCGCCGCATGACCAAGCACTTCGGTTTTGAAGTCACCAGGCTTGAGCGTACGCGTATTATGAACGTCAGCCTGAAAGGCATTCCGCTGGGCGAGTGGCGTGATTTGACCGATGACGAACTGATCGATCTATTCAAACTGATTGAAGATTCATCTTCAGAAGATCAGAAAACGCAAAAAACGCAGGCGAAGAAGAAGCCGGTCACTGGCGCGAAAAAACCTGCGGCAGGTGGAGCGAAGACGGGCGAAAAAGCGGGTGCAAAGCCGGCCAATCGTCAGCGTTTTTCCCAGCCGGGCCGGAAGAAGAAAGGGCGCTGATGTTTTTGCCAAGCCGTGTGCTGAAAACACAAAGTAGAAATGGCCGGTGCTGAACGCACCGGCTAGGCAACCCGAGCCTCAGTAACAGCATGATGTACCGAGCGATCCGGTCCACTCAGCATGACAGCTTTACCGGCACGCAACCCGCGCTGGAACTGTGCCATCCGCTCTTCACTGATCCCCGCACCGCACCATAATAGATGGTGATCGTGACGGCTTTCCGAGCCATACCGCATCGGCTGTGATGTGCGATCAATTTCAACGCAAAATCCCTGACCGGAAAGACGAATCGCCTCGAGCCAAATCTCCGTTTCATCGCTCACGCTGACCACTTCGAGCAACAGCGGCATGCTTTTTTGGCGCGTTGATGCGCGTGTTACGCAATTGCTGTGGTGAGTAATGGCCTGGTGAAAACGTGCCAGGCGACGCGCTGCGCCGCGACGAGTATCGTCTCTCAGCCAGCGATTGAGAGGTTTCATCAGGATATTAATAAAGTCATCGCTACTGTAATCGCCCGCCAGATTACGTACGGTACGCGCCAGTTCGCGATCGGAACCCAATTCCAGCTGGCGCAACATATCACCACGTCGGGCAAGCCAGCCGGACGATGAACAATCCGCTTCGCCCTTTTTTTCCTGATGGATTTGCCACAGCGTCGCGCCACCGGCGGTTAATGACATCATGGCCAGCACTTCATCAACCTGATGCCTGCTCCAATCCTTGCTGATACTGTTTTCTGATATCAATCCACCGCGCAACCAGCGACGCAGATTTGCGCGGTTGGCACCGGTTAAGGCGCAGACGGTTTCAGTTGAGTAAAAATTCATAAAGAGCCCTCAGATAGAGGGTGAATTGCCGTGGACGTTAGTCCAGGATGAGCAACCATCCTGAACCTTATCTGTATGGATTACCAGTAATGAATGCGATTTCGCTAAAATAGATTGATAAGCGAAGCGCTAAATTTGCAGGCTGCTCCCTCTATTCGCTTCCCGACTATTATCAATTGCCGACTAGCTTAAGTTGAAAATAGCATTATGGATAAAAAATGGCTGTGATAATTTTTATTTCACGCGCCAGCAAACAGGTGCAACACAACATTTTATTATTTTTCCAGGGATATTAAGAATGAAAAAGCACCGTCTGGCTGGCCTGCTGTTGGCTTCGGCATCATTGTTATTAGGCGTCGCGCACGCCGAAGATCAGCCAATCCCATCACTCGCCGGAAAACGTATTGGTATCACCGTAGCCGGTACCGACCACTACTGGGATCTTAAAGCGTATCAGGGACAAATTGACGAGGTTAAACGCCTTGGCGGTACGCCGATTGCCTTAGATGGCGGTCGCAAGGAGTCGCAGCAAATTGCTCAAATTCAGACGCTTATTGCACAAAAGCCCGATGCAATCATTGAAACGCTTGGTACCGCCTCAGTACTTGAACCCTGGCTGAAAAAAATCCGCGATGCGGGTATTCCGTTATTTACCGTGGATACCGCCAGCCCATCCAGTATTAACGTCACCACCTCAGATAACTTTTATATTGGCGAGCAGCTAGCCTTAAAGCTGGTAAATGATTTGCGCGGCGAAGGCAATATTTTGGTATTTAACGGTTTCTATGGCGTACCGGTGGTTGCGATGCGTTATGACCAGTTAAAGGCCGTGCTGAAATGGTATCCTAAAATTAAAATTATTCAGCCGGAACTGCGCGATGTTATCCCGAATACGGTCCAGGATGCCTATGCGCAAATCAGCCAGTTACTGAATAAATATCCAAAAGGTTCGGTGCAGGCGATTTGGGCGGCATGGGATGTACCGCAAATTGGCGCCACTCAGGCTGTCGATGCCGCCGGACGTAACGAAATCAAAACCTATGCCGTTGACGGTAGCCCGGATGTGGTGTCGCTGGTTAAAGATGCAAAATCGAGTGCGGCGGCGGTTGTCGCGCAGCAGCCGTACGTGATTGGTCAAACGGCAGTGCAAAATGTGGCGAAATATCTGGCGGGCGATCGCTCGCTGCCGCCAGCCACCTATGTTCCAGCGATTCTGGTGACCAAAGAGAACGCCGCTGACGCGCAGAAAACGCTGGGCCAAACGGATGGCAAATAACGCGCCGCTATTACACCTGCACGGCATCAGCAAAGCATTTGATGGCGTGCCCGCGCTGCAATCGGTGTCGCTCAGCGTACATGCCGGTGAAGTGCATGGCTTGATTGGTCATAATGGTGCCGGCAAATCGACATTAATCAAAGTGTTAGGCGGTATTCATGCCGCCGATCGCGGCAGCATTACGCTGGATGGTCAGCCGCTCACGTTGGCCTCACCCGCACAGGCGCAGCGGCAGGGGATTGCCATCGTGCATCAGGAGCGGTTACTGCCCGGTTCGTTGACGGTGGCGGAGGCGCTATGGCTCGGCAACGAACCGCGTTTGCTCGCCACGCCGTTTATCCAGCGGCGCCGTATGCGCCAGCAGGCACAGCAGCAGCTACAGCAGCACTTTGGTTTGCAGCTCGATGCCAATGCCTTGATTGCCACGTTAAGTGTGGCAGAGCAGCAGTTAGTCCAAATCTGCCGCGTGTTGCAACATCAGCCACGCGTGGTGGTGCTGGATGAGCCTACCGCCGCGCTGGCACGTCACGAAGTGCACGCGCTGTTTCGCGTGATTGAACGTATGCGGCAGCAGGGCATCGCGCTGATCTATGTGTCGCACTATCTCGATGAAATACAGACGTTGTGCCAGCGCGTTACCGTACTGCGCGATGGCAAAGATGTGGCGCATTTCACGGCTGAGCAGTTATCGCCCAGCGCGCTAATCGGTGCAATGGTAGGGGATACGCAGCATGAACTTACGCCGCGTCAGACACGTCGTGCCGGACAGGAGGTGCTGCAGGTTGCCGCGCTTAGTGCGCCTGGTCGTTTCCATAATGTCTCCTTTACCGGCCGACAGGGCGAGATCATTGGCATTACCGGCCTGTTAGGATCGGGCGGTAAGGCGCTGATCCGAGCACTCTTCGGCCTGGAAACCGCAGTGAGCGGCTCGGTAAAACTGGCTAATGTGGCTGGCATTCCCTCATCACCCTATGCGGCCGTGAAGCGCGGTATCGCTTTTGTGCCGGAAGATCGCCGAGCCAACGGTATCGCACTGGATCTTAGCTTGCGTGACAATGTGACCTTAACCACGGTACAGCGTTTGCTGCGCTGGGGTGGTGTATCGCGTCGGGCCGAAAGCGAACTGGTGGCAAAGAATATTCAGCAGCTGGCGATTCGCACGCCTGGGCAGCTGGCGCCGTTACGCCAGCTCTCGGGCGGCAATCAGCAGAAAGCGGTGCTGGCCAAATGGCTTAACACTGGCGCGCGATTATATCTGCTGGATGAACCGACGGTGGGCGTCGATATTGCCGCGAAGGCCGCGATTTATCATACGCTGCAGCAGCTGGCCAATGATGGCGCACTCATTCTGGTGTTTTCCACCGATCTGCTGGAACTGCAAACGCTTGCTGACCGCATTATGGTACTGGCGCGCGGCGAACATGTCGCTACCCTGGCGGCACAGCATACCAGCCATCAGGAGATTCTCTCCTGGGCTTCTGGCACTGGCGCGTTAACGGAGCATGCTTCATGAGCGATGTTACCCAATCTGGTCCTCTTGAATCCCCGCAACGTGCAAACGGTCAGCAGTGGCTGCAGCACGTTTCTTTACTGATTATTGTGCTGGTTTTGGCGGTGTTTGCCTGGCTGTCACCGATATTCCTGACGGTAATGAATCTGGGCAATGTGCTGCAACAAACCGCGGTGGTCGGTACTCTGGCGCTGGGGTTAACCCTGGTGTTAAGCGGCGGTGGTTTACAAGGCATCACCGGCGGCATCGATTTGTCGATCGCCGCCAATCTTGGCCTGAGCGCGGCGGTATTCGCCAGCCAGCTCAATGCCGGGCAGCCCATCGCTATTGCGCTGCTGTTGACGCTTTTCACTGGCGCTGCGGTGGGCCTGTTTAATGCGTTGGCGATTGTCTGGCTGGGGATCTTACCGCTGCTGGCAACGCTCACCAGTATGAACATCGCCATTGGGCTGGAGATGGTGCTAACCGGCAATGCATCGGTGCCAGTCAGCAGCAACCTGCAAAATCTGTTGCTAAGTAACGGGCCCTTAGCGGTGTCGTGGCTCGGCTGGTCATTTCTCATTCTGGCCTCTATCGCCATTGCCTTGAGCCGATTGACCTCATTTGGCCTGCGTTTGCAGGCCGTGGGCAGCCATCCACAGGCGGCTAATGCGGCGGGGATTGGCGTCAAACGCTATCAGGGACTGAGCTATGTGTTGTGCGGTGTGAGTGCGGCCATTGCCGCGATTGCATCGGTGTCGCTGCTCAGCGGTAGCTCACCCGGCGCAAACGACAACCTGCTAATGGTGATCGCCGCTGCATTATTAGGCGTGGTGTTTTCCCGTCGTCTGGTGCCGACACTGGGCGGTGCGTTGATCAGCGCGCTGTTCCTGAGTTTAATCGCCAACGGCTTCCAGCTTATCAACGTCTCAAGTTACTGGATCAACGGCGTCGAAGGCGTATTGATTCTATTAGTAGTGGCGTTAACCGCGCTAATGCGTCGTCGCCAATCCCGGAGAACACAAGGTGTCTGACTCTCTCATATCGCCTGTCACTCAACGCCCGCGTCAGGCCGCTTTGCTGCGCGTCGCTATCGTGCTGCCCTTTATAGCGCTGCTGCTGTTCTTTGTTATTGCCGCGCCCGCTTTCGCCACGGCCTCTAACCTGCGCAGCGTGTTGCTGAATAACGTCGCGCCGCTCGCGATTGTCGCGCTGGCGATGACGCTGGTCACACGTATTGGCGCGATTGATCTGTCGGTTGGCACGGCCATCGATATTGCTTGTCTGGTATTGGTGACACTGATGCTGCATCAGGTCAGTTTGCCCGTGGCGCTGATTGCCGCGTTGGTTGCCGCGCTGTTGGTTGGTGTGTTTAACG
>Ga0153980_1001167_pt1 | contig 11214 bp, 8 predicted proteins | sample TSGA064MetaG_FD_104722 | JGI IMG/M metagenome (GOLD analysis project Ga0153980, IMG submission 104722) | Attine ant fungus gardens microbial communities from Georgia, USA - TSGA064 MetaG | ecosystem: Host-associated > Fungi > Mycelium > Unclassified | place: USA: Georgia, Magnolia Springs State... | reverse complement strand
CGTGAGCCTGCCGATGGTACGTCCGTCAATCCTGTATGCCATTGTGCTGCTGTTTTTCCTCGGGCTGGAAGTGTTCGGCCTGATGCTAGTGCTAGGCGATCCTGAAGGCAACATGGTGCTGGCAACCTATCTCTACCAGCTCACTAATAAACTCGGCACACCGTCCTACCACCTGATGGCCGCAGTGGCCGTGGTGCTGATTTGTATCACGGTGCCGCTGGTGATGCTGCAACGCCGCCTGATGCGCACCGCCAACCGCTTTGTCACCGTCAAAGGGAAAGCGTCGCAGGCGCGCGCCCTGCCGCTGGGCAAATGGCGCTGGGTGGCCGGTGCGGTGGTCGCCTTCTGGCTGACCGTAACCATTGGTGTTCCGCTGCTCGGCGTGGTGCTGCGCGCCTTTATCTCCAACTGGGGCGTTGGCGTCTCGCTGTGGGATGAGCTGTCGATCAAAACGTTCCAGACCATCTGGGCGCAGCCCAACCTGCTGCGCGCCATCGTCAACTCCATGGCGATCGGCGTCATTGGCGGTGCCGTGGCGGTAGGCTGTTATCTGTTTATCGGCATCGCTATGCACCGCAAACCGGACAACACCACGCGCTTCCTTGACTACAGCGTGCTGGTGCCGCGCGCGGTGCCGGGATTGCTGGCGGGCCTGGCGTTTCTCTGGGTATTCCTGTTCCTGCCAATGTGGCTGGACAACGCACTGAAATCAGGCTGGCTTTCCGATTTCGCCTGGTCGCAGTGGCTGCGCGATAACCTGGTGGTCTGGCTGCGATCGCTGCGCAGCACCATCTTCAGCGTCTGGCTGGCCTACACCGTGGTGTGGATGGCGTACGGCCTGCGTTTGATCTCTTCCACCCTGCTTCAGGTGGGTCCGGAACTGGAAGAGGCGGCACGCAGCACCGGCGCCACGCGCGGACAGATTACGCGTCACGTGACCATTCCATTATCCCGCTACGGCCTGATTGGCTCCTGGCTGCTGATGTTCCTGATATTCGAACGCGAATACTCAACGGGCGTTTATCTGCTTTCGCCGGGTACAGAAACCATCGGCTCAATGCTGGTTTCTCTGTGGGCGGCAGGCGCGATTGATATGGTCGCCGCACTCTCCTTTATTAATATCCTGCTGGTGGTCGTCGGCTTGGGTATCGCTTTACGCTTTGGAGTGAAATTACATGATTGAATTATCGGTCGAGAACCTGCACTTAACCTACGGCGACAACCCGGTGCTGAAAGGCGTTTCAATGAACCTGCAGCGTGGTGAAGTGGTGTCCCTGCTGGGGCCCTCCGGCAGCGGTAAAACCACGCTGCTGCGCGCGGTCGCCGGGCTGGAGAAGCCGACTCAGGGCACGATTATCATCGGCAAAAACCAGGTTTACGCCGGCACGCCGCGCAGCGAGATCCCCGCAGAGGAACGTAATCTGGGATTAGTGTTCCAGTCTTACGCGCTGTGGCCACACAAAACGGTGTTTGAGAACGTCGCCTACCCTTTGAAACTGCGCAAAGTGGCCTCCGCTGAAATCACCCAGCGGGTGAATGATGTTCTCTCGCAGCTTGGCCTTGGCCATTTGGGTAAACGCCATCCGCATCAGCTTTCCGGTGGGCAGCAGCAGCGTGTGGCGATTGGTCGCGCGCTGGTTTACAACCCGCCGGTGATCCTGCTGGATGAGCCACTTTCAAACCTGGATGCCAAATTGCGTGAAGAGGCGCGCGTGTTCCTGCGCGAGCTGATCATCAAGCTGGGCTTGTCGGCGTTGATGGTGACGCACGATCAAAATGAGGCGATGGCGATTTCCGACCGTATTTTGTTGCTGAATAACGGCAAGATCGAGCAACAGGGTACGCCGCAGGAGATGTACGGCTCGCCGAAAACCCTGTTTACCGCCGAGTTTATGGGCAGCAATAACCGGCTGCACGGCAAAATCACCGAGCTGCGCGACGGCAAAGCGCGGATCGAAGGTAAAGGCTGGGCGTTATGGGGGTTAGCGGGTGAAGGTGTGCAACAGGGGCAGGATGCCACGGCGGTGATTCGCGTGGAGCGCGTGAGGTTGGTTGATGGCCCTGGCGAAAACCAGCTGGAACTGCCGCTGCTCACCAGCATGTATCTCGGCGACCGCTGGGAATATCTGTTCCGCACCGTCGGCGACGATTTTGTGATTCGCGCCTACGGCACCGAGGTGCGCGATCCGCAGCACTGCCATCTGGCATTGCCGGAAAACCACGTATGGATTTTCCCGAAAGGGTGAGGTGTTTGGGAGCGGTTTTTGCCGCTCCCTGCTGGGTAGGCTCTCAATACTTACTGATTCTCCATCCCGATAAATAATTAGCCAAGCCATCACGGCAACAAAAACAATAAAATCAAGCGCCCTTTTCACCCATAAGTAATAACTATCGTTAATGGAATAATTCAAGACCAGTCTCAATTATATTTTCTGTGTAATTCAAATATCATCCCTCCCGCAAAGCATCGACTTACCCATATTAATCTCAACCACCAACCAACCCATTCAGCGCACGAAATTATTTTTCGCGCGTAATTTGCTTGCGGGAATAAAAAATGAACAAAAATTATCGCGTTATCTGGAATCATAGCCAGGGTAATTATGTGGTAACCTCAGAACTTGCGCGCGGAAAAGTTAAATCATCCTCCTCAGCATCTGTCATTCAGGTTATTCGCCGCGGAGCACTGGGCGCCTTAATTACGGCAGCAGCAGTAGGGCTCTTTATTCAACCCGCATTCGCCGCTCCCGCCTACGGAGAATACGCATCCGGTCAGGGAAACATCCTCGATATTAAAGATAAAGATGTCAATACCACTGGTGCTGATGCTCATGGTTTATTCGTTGAAAAAAATGCCACTGCTTATAGTAGCAATGTGAATTTTAACACTTCCGGTAGTGGTGCTTACGCCGTTTATGTTACTGGCGCAGGCTCAAATATTAATGTATCCGGAGGAAGCGTTACCACCACAGGCGCAGCCGGACATGGGTTAGTTGCGGGTAAAAGCGGTAACCTGACGGCCAGCGATATCACTATCAATAGTTCGGGTAAAGGGGTGTACGCGAACGCAGCAACGATTAAAGCTAAAAATCTGAATGTGAACGCCGCGGGATTTGGCGTACATGGTTTAGGTAAAGGTGCACTCGTGGACATCGCAGACAGCACGGTTAACGTGGCGGGAAATGGTGCCTATGCCGTTGCAGCAGAGACCAGCGGAAAAGTCTCCAGCACGAACGTTGACTACATCACCAGCGGTGAAAAATCATATGGTGGCTGGGTGGGCGGTGGTTCACAGTTGGATATCACTGGCGGTTCGATTACCGCCACCGGTGCGGGAAGCTACGGTATTTTTACTAAAGGTAGCGGTATTCTTCATGCCGATGGCGTAACGGTAAACTCCGCACGCTGGGGGGTTTACAGTGAAAACTCGGCTGTAACGCTCAAGAATATGCATATTACTTCAGGCTCTTCAGGTATCTATGCCACGGGAAGCAACGCGATATTCAATATTGAACATACCGATATATTAAGTACGAACAATGGCGCAGAAGCCGTTTCCTTTAAAAAAGGTGCCAGCGGAATATTGAATCATGTCAATGTTGAAACGACCGGTGATAAAGCCTACGCCATTTATGCCAGTGGCCAAGGTTCCACACTGACTATCAGCGATACGCGCGTAACAACCCATGGTGCGGCAAGTTACGGTATTGCTGCACTCGATAACGCACAACTATTTATTAAGGATGTTCAAGTTGCTTCAACGGGTTATGGGCTCTACGCTAACAAATCAACGCTTGACGTCAGCAATGCGAATATCGATGCGCAGTCATCTGGCATCTATGGAACCGGAGATGGCACCTCAATAAAAATTGACAATAGCACTATTTCTGGTAGCAAAAATGGCGAAGGTGCAGTTTATATTTCAGGCGCGGGTGCTTCCGCAACAGTTAGCAATAGTAAGCTAATATCATCCGGTGAAAATAACAGTGGGCTTACTTCACAGTATTCAAGTGCCATTGATGCTAATAATGTTGATATTGAAATCACCCATGGCGGCATCGGGACCAAATCAACCTATGATGGCAAATTAAAAGTCTCAAATTCAACAATAACCAGTTTAAGTGGCGGAACTGCATTTTCTGTGCAAAGCGGTTCATCTCTTACCGCTGACAACATGCTGGTGAACCTGAATAACAGCAATAATTCGGGTATAGAGACTATTGCAATTCACACCGGCAATGCTTATTTAAGCTCTAACAATCCTACAGCTAGCATTAATAACTCCACTTTAAACGTTAAAGGTGATAATGGGATTGGTATCCTAACCCGTTATACTGAAAGCGATATTAATCTGAATAGCACGTCGCTGACCGTTGAAAATGGACCCGCCGTGCTTGCCTACAATGCCGCGTTAACCACTATCAACCTGGATAATAGCGTATTGTCCGGCAGTACATTGCTGGAAGCGGGTAAGCTGGCATCCGGCGAAGATGCGGGAGCCGATGTCAGAGGCATCACGCTGAACGCCAGCAATCATTCTCTGCTGCAGGGCGATATCAATATTGAACGCAGCAAAACGTTAAACAGCACTCTCTCTTTGAACGCCGGTTCAACCTGGCGCGGCGCGGCTCATGACCTGCAAAACCTGACGCTGGGCGACAACAGTAGCTGGAATATTACCGGCGACTCCACGGTTGACAACCTGACAGCAAAAGACAGCACCATCAGTTTTGATCACAGCGACGGAAGCTTTAAAAACCTGACCGTTAACGGCAATTACCACGCTGACAACGCTAAGCTGGTAATGAACCTGGCGCTGGGCGATGACAACTCCGCAACGGACCACCTGCATATCACTGGCGACAGCAGCGGCACCACCAAAGTTCAGGTGCATAATGCTGGCGGCAAAGGTGATGCCACGCTGCAAGGCATTGAGCTTATCAAGGTTGACGGCAACGCAGCGGGCAAATTTGAACAGGATGGCCGCATTGTTGGCGGCGCGTGGGATTACGATCTGGTGCAAGGCGATAACGGCAAATGGCAGCTGACGAGCTGGTCGCCGGTTGATCCCACCACGCCGGTTGATCCCACAATACCTGTTGATCCAGGAATCACACCGCCTGAGCATGCACCGCGCGCACGTCCTGAAGTTGGCAGCTATATCGCCAATCTGGCAGCGGCTAACAATCTGTTTACGCTGAGTGCCGCAGATCGGTCCGGTATCACCGAATATCGAGACCCGATGACCGGCAAAGTGGAAAAAACTACGCTGTGGCTGCGCAATAAAGCGTCGCACAATCGCTTTGACGACAGCACCGGCCAGCTGAAGAGCACCACCAATATCGCTATGACACAGCTGGGCGGTGACGTGGCGCAGTGGAGTCTAAACGGCAGTGACCGTTTCAGCCTTGGCGTGATGGCCGGCTACGGTAATGCGAAAAGCCATACCAAATCTACCATCACCGGCTACACCGCCAGGGGCCAGATTAATGGTTACAGCGGTGGTGTTTACGCAAACTGGCAGCAGGACAGCGTGTCAAAAACCGGTGCCTATGCCGACAGCTGGCTGGCTTACAGCACATTCAACAACAGCGTGAAAGGTGACGGTATCGGTCAGGAGAGCTATAAGTCGCACGGCCTCAGCGCATCACTGGAAGGTGGCTATACCTTTGCGTTCGGTGAGCAGCAGCAATATCGCCTGCAGCCAAAAGCACAGGCAGTATGGATGGGTGTGAAACCGGGTGATTACACCGAACAAAACGGGACGCACGTCAGCGCCACCGGCAATAATAATGTGCAAACCCGCGCTGGCGTGCGTGCTGCGATGAAAAGCGCTATCGTTGAGCCCTATGCAGAAGTGAACTGGCTGCACAACACGCAGCGCTACGGTAGCCAGCTGGACGGCGTGAAGATCGAGCAGGCCGGCGCGCGCAATATCGGTGAAGTGAAGCTCGGCATGGAGGCTAAAGTGCTCGATCGCGTGGGTGTCTGGGGCGGCGTGGCACAACAGGTTGGCGGTAAAGGCTTTAGTGAATCTAGCGCCTCTCTGGGCGTCAACGTCAGTTTTTAATCGCGCAATCAGCCTGTCTTAATCAGAGCATCGCTGGAAACAGCGGTGCTTTTTTTATGGCCTGGATTCTTCCCCCACAAACAAAAAAAGGCGAGGCCAAAGGCCTCGCCAAACAGGTGCTGGACCTCAATCGTAATAGGGAAGCTTACGATCGACACCGTTGATATTGACCAGCACAAAGCCCGTCGGAGCGGTGGCATTGGTTGGTGTACCGGCCGCCGTCGCCACGGTCAGCACCCCTTTCTCATTGGCGCCAATGCCCGCCAATCCGTTATGCAGACCGAAGCGCGCCGCCGGTTTAAAGCCGCCCAGCTTGGTGGTATCGGTCACCACCGAGAAGTCCTGCTGGAACAGCGAGCAGGAACCGCTATCGAAACGCGTTGGACCGGTGCATTTCAGGTTCATCATGGTGTCACCGCTGTTGGCGCGCAGCTTTACCCACACCGCCGCATAGGTGGTGCCCACGCGGCTGTAGCGGATATCCAGCACCGCTGGCTGTCCCATGTGATAGACATCGGCCCAGACCGTTTCCAGTCGCTGCAGGTTGATCCAGGTTTTCCCGGTCGCCGCCACATTCACCGGCGACCCCGCGGTACCGGTTGGCTGGGTGGCATCCGCCTTACCAATCAACTCCATCACCCACTGCTGGTTGGCGTTGGGGAAGAACAGCTGCCCCAGGCGATACCAGTTATCGGTGTCGGTATTGTTAGTGATTTTGTAGCCGCTGAAATAGCCGGCACGCAGCGATCCGGTGAGGAAGCTGCCGTAGCTTTCATCACGGCGGTAGCCATATTCAAAGGTGGATAACCAGCGTCCGGCGGCGGCATCGGTACTCACTTTAGCGCCCGATTGCAGGTTGAGCTGGCGGATAGTGACGCGCGCGTTGTTGAGGTTGAACGGATTACCGCAGTCCTCAATATTCAGCGTATCAATGGTCCAGCCGCCGTCGGAGAGATCGCCCGGGTTGCGCGTGTGCTCGATCCACACGTTACGCAAAATCCCCTGCGTCACGCGCGGCATGTAGAGCGTGGCATCCGCATAACCGGTCTGGAAGTTACAGTTACAGATCTCAATTGCCGTGGAGTGATCCCAGGCGCCCTTCGGCGAGTTCGACCAGCCAACATCAAACACGCGCCCGTAGGTATACAGGGTGTAAATCTGGTCAAATTTACTGTCCAGCGTATCCAGCAGCTTGATCACCGTACCGCCGTTATTCTGCGCGCGGAAACAGTAGATATTGACGGTGGTGCCTTCGATACAGGTATTCTCGAAGAACGGCTGCACGTTGCTGCACATATCGGCGGTGATGGTGCTTTTGTTGGTGGTGACGTCCGCTGATGCCTGACCGTTCCACGCAATGCCTCGGATCGACGTGCGGCGCGCCTTCACCTTAAATACCGTGTTGGGGCTTTTGTCAGAGATGATGGTCGTACGCGGTAAAGAGCCCAGCTCCACGTCATCGCCTTGTAAACCAAAATAGGCGCGCTCGGTGCCGCTAATGTCAATGGGGTTAATCAAGAACCGACCGCCAGGGAAACGCACCGGTAAGGCAGCAATATTTCCTGAATAATTTTGCGTCCACGCCAGCATCCGATTGAACGCATCGGTATCGTTGGCGTAACCATCACCTTTGGCACCAAAGTGATACACGTTGATATCGGAAGGATCGTTAATCACACGTTTCCAGTAAAACCCGTTCCCCACCGCCAGCGTACCCCCATCATCGGCGGCCGTGGTGCTGCCGATAAAGCCGGTAAAGTCACCGCCGCCGTGGAAGGTGGAGTCGGCGTTGTAGCGACGTAAAAATGCCAGATCGCCGTTTTTGGTCGGTACAGTGGTGCGCAGTTCTGCATAAGAGTTAACTTCGATCATCATAGCCTCCTCGGCTTTTCAGGTAGGTAATGCAAATGCGTGAGAGCAGCGTTAGGGGGCCGGTTGGCCGCAGTGCCGATCCCAAAGGTCGTTGTGGTTGTTAATGGCGCGCACGGTGCGAACGTCCATGCGCTCAGCGTCATTGCCGTGGGTATAAATCGGGGAAAAAAGCGTACAGGCAGAGTCGATGACGACCGGGGCTTCAGGGTTGGTGGTATTTCGATTGCTGCAGCTTGTCGCGAGCAGCAGCGTCATCAAGATTAAGATTGCTGGCTTCCACACGTTTGGCCTCCTCGCGCAGCTGTTGCTGCTGCTGATTAACCGCCACCGCCTGTGCTGCCGCTTTGTCGGCGCTTTCCACTGCGGATTGAGATTGTTGCTGCACCTTGCCGATCTTCTTGCCGCCGAAGTAGCTGGCAGCCAGCGCGGCAATCACGCCCGCCAGCGCGGCCAGCCAGTGCCAGCTGCCGCCGAGCAATGTCATAAGAAACGTCATGCTTTTTCCTCCAGCGCCGTTTTCTGTTGGTTAAGGCTCTTCTGACGAATGAACTGAGCAATCACGCCCATCGCCACCATGAAGGCGCCAATCAGCCCAAGGTAGTTATGCGGCAGAATCTCTTTCACGTCTGGTGGCATGTTGTTCCACGCATCAAGCGCCGCGGAGGGGAAAGATTGCACCCATGCGCTCAGCATTGAACCCAGCGACGCCAGCCACACCGACCAGGTTTTAAACAGCAGGCGCGCATGCTTCACGAACTCCAGCGTGGTGAAGCGCTGCATGATCAGCACCACAATGATCACCAGCAGCACGGCAATGATAAAAATCAGTAGTTTCAGGTTCATAGCAACCCCCGATAGATGTCGTAGGTGCCGCTACGCATCACTTCCGCATGCCGCCGCGCGCGTCCTGAGGTCTGGCGCGCCCACAGGCTATCGAGCATGGCGTTGGCAGCAGCGTCAAAGTCACCTTGGGTGATGGACGTCAGCATGCCGCGAAACATCGCCAGCCCATCAATACCGAGTTGATAGCCCATGCTGATCAACACATCGCAGCGCGCTTCGTTGCATTTGGCGAGCGCCTGTTGCACCAGCGCACGCTGATTCATCTGCTGCACCTTGCCCTCGACAATGCATTGCTTCCACACGTCGCCCACGGGCCGTGGCACCTGAAAGATGTAATTGCTGAGCGAGGCACCTTTCGGGCCAATACGAATTCCCCCCGCGACGGTGGGAAACCCCAAGGTGTCAAGGTAAGGCGCTTCGCGGTAACCCTCTTCGAAATTCAGGATGGCAATAATCTGGCTCATAGTCGTTCCTCTTTGACGGGCGCAACGGCCTGAAATGGGCTGCGCAAAACGGCAAACAAACATAAATCACGCTGATCCTTCACCGGCTTGAGCGCGTCATTTGATAAGCGAAACGCTCAAGGATGCTTAAACAGTGAGCAACAAAGAAACGTCCCGTTTAAAACTGGGGAAAAGTGATGAAAGGATTAGCGCACGGCGTACAAATACACATGGGGTAAACAGCAGTTATCAAAGCTGGCTTGTTCCTGCTGAACGCGCGTCGGCGCCAGAACGGCGCAATCTACGCGTGAGTGCGTCTGGCGCTGACAGATGCGTTCAGCGGTACGCAAGGTGATGTTATCGGGTTCGATGCCGAGAGCGCTATCGATGCTGCGCTTAAGGCGGCTGATGGATTGACGCCGCCGATGGCGGCGCGTGCGTGTATTACCTGAAAATACTGATTTTCCGTACTGGATAATCGCCATAACTCCTCCTGTGAATGAGTCTTTGGCGATGGGGTGGCAGGCACGGCAACTCGGCTTAAACCGAAGCGTCCGCTGTTCCTCTGAAAAACACTCGACGTCAACTCGCCCGGCAGTATTAACGGCCAGGGTGAAGTAGAGGAGAGTGAAAAACAGAGGGCAACTGACAACGCTGCAAAGTGCGTATCCACCCCATCCCAAAGTTCACTAACTTTGGGTGGTATGCATCGCGCTTGTGCAGCGCCTCAATTGTTTAAGAGCGGGCTCATCCGGGAGCAGGTGTGTCGTCCTTCTATGCTCAAATTATTAACAGGATCTAATGCATTGGCAAACACCAATGGTTAATTTTTTATTTACCATCAGTTAAATTTTTGATTTCAGCCACAATATTTTTTTGCCCGTGGCTGAGGTGATACGATCAGCCCAGGATTTGGTAATCGCGCGCCTGGCTCATGATGACCCGCGCCACCACTTGCAATGTTTTGGCTTCGTCGAGGGTTAAATACCAGGTTTCATAACGCTTGTTATCGGAGATCACCGCCACCTTTTTGTGCTGTAACTGCAGGCGTTTGAGATAGAGTTGATCGTCAAGCGTAAATAAATAAATGCCATCGCCATCAAAGCGATGCACGCTGATATCGACAAACAGCTGATCGCGTGGCGCAAAAGTGCCCGCCATCGAATCGCTGTTGAGCGCAATGAGGCGAATGTTTTCGGCCGGACGGCCATTAAACAACACGCGCGCTTCTTCCAGACCGTATTCAATGGCTTGAATGGTTTCGACCAGTTCATCACGCGTGCTGCTGCTGCGGACGCCATGTTGTCCAATATCCAGACTCTCGACGCGAAATAAATGCTGCGGAGGGGTGAGACTGTGATGCGTGAGTAAGGCAGCCGGTTTTTCCATACCAAATTGCAGCCACTCAACGCGCACGTCTAACAGCTGGCTGAGCGCCAGTAGATTGTTATCGTCAGGAATCGATTGTCCGTTAAACCATTTCCAAACCCCCGGCGTTGAGATCTTGCATCCCCTCTCCTGCAGAGCAAGCGCAACCTGTTTGTTCCGTCCATGTCCGACAATTCCCGCGCTTTCACACGCGGCAATCAGCCTGGCAGTAAACCCTTGTCTGGTACTTTCTTTTTTAACCATCAGTTAATAATCTGCCTTCAGTAAAAGACTGAATGTTATTTTCATTTTTGCTACCAGTTCATTTTATATTACCGTCAGTTTACTACCCAACCGCTTTTATCAATGAGGCTGCATGATCATTATCCCCTTCGGTTATGCCGAAACCAGTGAACAATGCCATATCGCTTGTTCTGACAGGGGTTTTCAGGATTGTTCTGTAGCAGTAAGACCAGTATCTAAAGGAAAAAATGGGTGAAAAGCCGTGACCCCGCCATAGATGACAGAAATAAATCAAAAACCTCTGGAAATAACTGGATCGAAAGCGAAAAAAATGGGCACCGTTTTCGGTGCCCATTGTCATGCAGGAGCGAACAT
>Ga0153980_1001166_pt1 | contig 11214 bp, 4 predicted proteins | sample TSGA064MetaG_FD_104722 | JGI IMG/M metagenome (GOLD analysis project Ga0153980, IMG submission 104722) | Attine ant fungus gardens microbial communities from Georgia, USA - TSGA064 MetaG | ecosystem: Host-associated > Fungi > Mycelium > Unclassified | place: USA: Georgia, Magnolia Springs State... | reverse complement strand
GGACTTGCCACTAATTGCCCCGCTTGATCCTCCACATTTACCGTTACATGATAGACTGTGTCATCATAGGTGATCGTGCTATCTGTTCCTGCGACTTCTCGGATCGTATACTTGTATGTTCCTACTTGGTCATAGTCGATTGCATCGAAGTAAATTTTTCCGTTGGCATCATTGCTTTTAGTTTGGAGCACTTCTCCTTGCTCGTCCAACAGTTGGAATTGAAATTCATCCGCACTTAGTGCTTTGCCAGTTAGTTCTTTACTTGCTTCTAGAGTCAAAGCGACAGGTTTTTCTATTTTCTTGTTTACAACAGTTTTCGTCACTTCTTTATTGTTGCCAAAGTCGCTTGGGGTAACAGTTAGTACCTGATCCAATAATTCATAACCCGCAGGAGCTTTTATTTCCTTTATCGTATAATTATCCTTCAGAAGATCATTGATAGAAGCTCGCCCCTCGTCATCTGTTGTCAATTTTCCTACAACTTGTCCCGTTGACTCACGTAGAACTTCAAATTGTGCACCAGAAAGAACTTCCCCTGATTCATTCGTTTTAAGAATACTTACCGTGTAATTATATCCTTCGGCTTCGCCTCCTCCTTTTTGGTAATTTGTATAGGCAACGCCATCCTTTATCACTACGTCATTTGATGTCAATACAGCCGTATTAACGACATTCTCTCCATCAACAGGTGTATAGGCTAGTTCTGCTTTATAGTAAATTGCATATTGATCTTCACTACCAATATCTCCAAAATCTATTGAAAATGATCGTTGATCACTAGAAATATTGATTTCATAATCTCCAGTCACGTTGACACGATTTACTAATTCCCAATCATTTCCAGCAGCATTTAATTGCCACTTTCCTTTATAAATAATGAACGAACCTGGAACATAAGTGACAGCCTGACTATTTATCGCATCGGTGATCGTAGCATCAGGATAATTACCGCTACTTCGATTGATTGCAACATAATATTGAATCGTTTGATCACTTCCGTCTGTAAACCAACCAGATTTCGTTAAAGGATATGTGGTTGTATCTATACCAGCATAATCAATTTCAATTGGAAAGGTCGTTCCTTCAACATCAATCGTCGTCGTGATTGTCTGTTCCTCTTGAACAATTGTTGAATCAACGCCCGCGTAAAAATAAAAAGAGCCGTGTATATCTGAATGGGTTTCTGCATAATCTGTATAGGTCAGAATAATCTGTTTTGAATCTGACAGAACGGTTGCATTGGCGACGATGTTTCCGTTCGAATCTTTTAGTTCAAACGATTCGTTACTACCAAATCTAAGTTCAGACGGTAAGGTGATCGTTGTCGTATCTCCTTCTTTTACTTGGTTATTTGGTAGATCAAACGTCCCATTGATTCGAAATGTCTCCCACTGTCCAACAGCTTCCGTCAGAGGATCTCCATTTTCATCCGTGATACTAAAGGAAGTGATCACATCATCAACTGCTGAAAATGGAGCAATGGTTGGCGCTCTTGATTGTTTCTCCGAAGTCTGTAAAGTTTCTGATTTAAGATCTGATTGTACCTCTGTGTTCTGTAAATCTGTAGATTCTACCGATCCACTTGATATGGTGGTTGATGTTTCACTTTGAGACTCACTTGTTCTATTTGTTACATCACTCGTCTCACTTGTGGCTTGTGTAGCTTGGGTTTCACCAATACTCATTTCAGCAATCGCGTGCAATGGCGCAACTAAGATAGATGTTACAATTACTAAAAGGCTAAAATAAGTAGAAATTCTTCTTTTCATATTCACCGATTCCTTTCTATACTATTAATGTGTTGCATACTGACATTTTTATACCGTTGCTATAAGATTCATCTATTTCAACTACTATCTTTTATGTAAATATTCCGTGTACTTTCTTCCATATAAAATTCCTCCAGACATGCTTTCTAAAATTTTTCCTAAATAAATGGGTTTCTCATTTGAAGGCAAATAAGGTTGTTCCGTTAACATTGTTAATTGTTGCTCAATTGAGAGGAAATTTTCCTTTTGTTTTCTGTATTTTGCTAATTTTTCTGAATCATTCTCAACGACGATTTCATTCTCATTGGAACCTACTTCAAACGCGTATACAGGTTCTTCTTCTTTCGTATGTTCGCTAGGCAAAAAACTCAATTGATTGATTAGAAAAAAGGGCAAAACTACCCATGAAAAATATTTATCTTTCAAAAGCTACCTCCTTTAGTTTTACTAGCAACTCTCCCAGTTCCTTCCAATCATTAGATGTTGGCGGTTTTTTCCAAATAAGTTGTTCACAGTTCAATTTATCCATGGCACAGTCCGAAAGAAATAACTTGGTATTATTACTAATTTTGGCTTCAAAGATAAGATTCATCGATTGTAACGACTGTAGCATCATTTTTATATAGCTGTTGTAATTATTCCCATGAGAAAAATCAATACAGATATTTAAAGGTGTCTCAATTTTTTCCATGGGTAGCTGCGTAACTAATAAGAAAAGATAGTCATAATAAAGCTTGTTTTTCTCGGAATCAGATTGGAAAAAAGTGGATTTTTCTATTTCCCGAAAAAAATCCTGAATAAATTTATCAATTGCTGGATTGGTTTCCTGAAAATAATTAAACTTCCCTTTGATAATGAATGACTGATTTTTAAAGCGATAAACTAACCATTTAATATGTATATTTGTTAGTTCCTTCTCTATAAAATCATCTTTTATTTCATAACTGAATGTGTCAAAAAACATAGAAATAAATTTTTGAGTTAACTTAACTGCTTCTTGATACAAATCAAATGTCCTAAACTTCGTAACGAATTGTTCATTGTCGATTTCAAAATGACAGAACATCAAAAAATAACCAATTTCATTCTCTAACTGCTCATCGTCGATCGAAGAGTCACTGTTTATCGCTTTTTTCAACCACTTCGTGAAATCATTTTTCACATAGTCCACATAATTCTCTTGTATAAAATGTTTATTTTTTATTCGAATGAACCAAATACTAATAAAGATTGCTAGTTTTATTTCTTTTGTTCTGGGGATAGTTACTATATATTGTGATGAAAATTGCTTTATAATTTTATCGGTCATTTGACGGATTTCTTTTGGAAAAGGATTTTCAATGCCGTTAAATAATTCATAGTAAGTACTAAAAAATATACTGCGTACGCTCAACTCATTCCCAATAATTCTGCTCTTTTTAATCAAAATGTTTTCTTCATTTAATAAAGACTTTAAATGGCGAAACTTCACATAGCTAGCTGTCTGGCTGCTGTGAAGCAAAGCAACTTGCTTTTTCATAGGAATCTCATTAATGAAAAAATTATCCAAAATATTAAAAAGTTCACAAATTTTCATAAACTTAATTCTTATTTTCTTTACCGTTACGTAGTCGAGATTAGCACAAGTGATTTCTCCTGATTTTTTGATACAAATTGCAGTATCCTTGGAAATTAAGCTCAAATACGTATTCAATTCATCTATGTAAGTTTCAACTTTATAGCTAGAAATAGCCAAAATCTTACTTAATTCTGAAACTGTACAATAATGATTTTTATAATTCTCTATGTATTTAAGAATTACCCACTCATAACGATACCTATCAATCAATAGTTCTTCTGACAACATAGAAATACGCCCTCCCCTATATAAGTTTACAAGATTAGTCAAAAAGTAGTATAAGCTTTTTTAAACAAAATTGCTTATTTTTTTTATTTATTAGAAAAATATAGTAATTTTGAATTGGATCTTTTGATTAGAATCTAAATTAAGAATTGATAATATAACTTTACGTATGATTAATAACTAGTTTTCCTAACATCTTTTCTTTTTACAACTATTATTAATTACTTGCTAAAAAATAACTTAATGGCTAGTCAAAGACAAACTGATTGAACCTTGATTTCCTTGGCTATCTAGACGACAAAATTACCTTTCGTTCTTGAAAAAAACTTGATAGCTGACTTCGCTTATCGTTGACATTTCGCCTCTTTTCAACTAATATTTTATTATTGTTACATTAATTGAATATCCAAACCACCACCGGGTGATAGAAGTGTTTGGTAAACTCATTAGGTCCTTGAAGAGTTTACTGAATGCTTATTTTTTTTGAGGAGGAGAACAAATTATGACATGGATTTATTTACTTTTAGGAGGATTCTTTGAGGTCGTATGGGCATCTACCATGAAACTGAGCAACGGGTTTAGCCACTTTTGGTATAGTATTTCAACAGTCATCGGAATGCTTTTCAGTTTTGGCTTCTTGGCTTTAGCGGTCAAAAACCTACCATTAAGTATCGCTTATCCTGTTTGGACAGGGATCGGCGCGGTGGGATCGATTATTGTGGGGGTCGTGTTCTTTAAAGACCAGCTGTCTCTCCTGACTTGGGTTTTTGTCGTCTTATTAATAGTTGGTATTTTGGGCATCAAGTTTACCAGTGGCCACTGATTTAGCCCATTGATAATAGTTTTGCTAGCCTTTTTGTAGGTACCTTCATCAATCAAGCGCCTTGACTCCTAGAACGAAACCCGGATCCAAATCGCCTTTTTCAGCCCATCTAAAGATTTTTTTGCAATTAGCCTATAGGTACAAAATATTTTCAAAAAACATTTGACCTTATAGTCACTCTAACCTTTATGCTATTTATGTAAAGAAAACGGAGGGAAAATAATGAAACAATGGCATAATTTGGATATTGACAAGGTGCAGTCAGCGACAAGTGAGACGCTTGTCACAAATGAGGTACGTAAAGCGTATCAAGAAAAACACGGGAAAAATAAATTACAAGCATCAGAAAAGACACCCGAATGGAAGAAGTTTTTATCTTACTTCCACGATGCGTTAATGTATGTCTTGATCGGTGCAGCTGTTTTAAAATTTATGACGGGAAGTCTAATTGAAGGAGCGATCGTTTTACTAGTGGTCGTTTTAAACGCAATGATTGGTTATTATCAAGAGAGAAAAGCAGATGATTCACTATCTAGCATTTCAAAATTACTTAGTTCAAAGGCGACAGTCGAATCTGAAAACGGACGTCTTTCAATCGATGCAGAAGATTTGATTCCAGGGGACCGCGTTTATTTAGCACCGGGTGATATTATTCCTGCTGATTTGCGTATGGAAACCGTGAATGAACTAAAAATCGATGAATCGATTCTAACTGGAGAGCCTGACGCAGTCGTAAAGACAACTGCTCGTTTAGAGGGGCAAATAGCACTTGCTGAACGAACCAATATGGCGTATTCAGGTACCCAAGTTCAGTCAGGAACTGGAAAAGGGATCGTTGTTGAAATTGGTTCGGACACTGAGATTGGTAAAATCAATGCTTCTTTAGCAACCATTGAAGTGAAAGAAACCCCTTTATTGAAAAAAGTGAACGAAATGAATCATGCTATTTTTAAAGGGATCGGCGTCTTTATCTTCTTATTAGGATTGATCAGCTACTTCATTTATGGCATGAGTCCGATGTATATCGTGTCAGCAATCATTGCTTTGATCGTTTCTTCTATTCCTGAGGGGTTGCCTTCTATTTTGACAATTATTTTGTCTTCCGGCGTGAAAAATATGTCGGATCAAAATGCGATCGTAAAGGGACTGCCTACTGTCGAAACACTTGGCTCAATGACAGTCATCTGTTCTGATAAAACAGGTACTTTGACCAAAAACGATATGACCCTTACCAATGTATTTTCTAATAATCAGGTAACAGTGATTGGTCATGAAGACCAAGCAGATCCTTCGAACAATGAACTGCTAGCCAAAATCATGCAAAACTGTCAAGAAACACAGAGTTTCGATGATCGCCACTGTCCGGTGACCGGAAATGCAACAGAATTAGCTTTATTACGTTGGACCAATCGTATTGGTACACCGCGGATCAAGAGTCTAGAAACATTACCTTTTGACTCAAAATATAAGTATATGGCAACAAGCCATTTGATCAATGGGAAAAAGCGGATTTTTGTAAAGGGTGCTCCAGATATCGTTTTAAATAAAGCAACTGCTGCACATATTGATGGGCAGATAGCGGAGTTTGATCATGCACAGTGGGAAAAGATCAACTTGGCTTTTGCTTCAGAGGGACAACGAGTGATCGCGTTTGCTTATAAGGATATAAATACAACGACAGAATTGACTCATGAGGAGATGGACGAACTCGTAATCATCGGATTAGCTGGCATTATCGATCCAGCAAAAGAATCAGCGATCGAAGCGGTAGCAGATTGTAAAAAAGCCGGTGTCAGAGTCGTAATGATCACCGGAGATCACCCAACGACCGCAAAAGCGATTGCCAAAAAATTAGGAATCGACCATTCTGAACGAGCAATCACTGGAACTGAACTGGATCGTTTATCCACAGATGAGTGGCAAACAGTGGTAAAAAATACCAATATTTTTGCCCGAACGACACCGGAGCATAAGCTGATGATCGTTACTTATTTACAAGAACAAGGCGAAATCGTTGGAATGACTGGTGATGGGGTCAATGACGCACCCGCACTTAGAAAAGCAGATGTAGGGATCGCCATGGGAATTAAAGGAAGCGATGTTAGTAAACAAGCTGCCGACATGATCCTCATTGACGATAATTTTGAAACAATTGCAAAAGCAATCAAAGAAGGCCGTCGAATTTTTGATAACTTAAAAAAGACGATCCTCTTCTATTTGCCAACCTGTCTGGCCCAGGGGCTTTTGCTGATCGTCTCTATGTTGGGAAATCTCCCTTTACCACTAAGTACAGTGCAGATTCTTTGGTTAAATCTAGTTGCGTCAATTACACTCTCCTATGCGTTAGGTTTTGAACCAGCTCACAAAATGATCATGAATCGTGCACCTCGAGATATGAAAGAAAAAATCATTTCCAAATATACACTCTTTCGAATCGTTTATGTTGGCCTACTCTTGACCTTCTTCGGCTTTCTAACGATGAATGCATTCAGCGACGAAGCTGTCAGACAAACCGTTTTGATCAATGCGATCGTTTTCGGTCAAGCTTTTTACATGATTAACTGTCGTGAGATCACGGATTCAGCCTTCAGTAACAAAATCAAGCAGAATAAAGCCTTGATTTACTCATTACTTGTTATGGCAATTCTCCAATTAGGAATGGTCTACTTTTCACCATTGCAAAGTATCCTGCAGACCACCTCTTTAACTGTATCCGAATTGCTTATCAGTGTTCTCCCAGCAACTCTCCTTTTCTTGTTAGTAGAATCCGAAAAGCACGTAACACGAGTCATTCTAAAGGAAAATGTTCCCGCCTACTCAATGGATACCAAAGTAGAGAAATAAGAACAGTTCAATTTCATAAGTCATCTTATCGATAAACTTGCTGAATCACTAAGTACCAATAGATACGTTTCTCCTTGATCGATCCCGTTTTAATCGGGTTGATCAAGGAGAATTTCTATTTTACTCACGTATTCTTCTGGTAAATTCGTCTCATGAAAATCAATCAAGTAGAACTCATAAAAATTCCCTTTCGCGATTAGTCTATTTTTCTTTAGGTAACTTTTTAGTTCTGCTAAAGCAGCTAAACGCTGCTTATATGTGCCCGTATAATAAATAGCGATATACTCTCCTGCAGGCATTGTAAATGCCTTTTCATCTGCCAAATCGTTTGTCAGACAATAGAAAACTTGATGCCTAAATGCGTCTTCGTGCGGCAGTAAAATCGTTCCGAAAACATTTTGATTATTGGCATGGAGCTCTTTTTCAAATTGTTTGTGCAGGCGCTTAAGTTCAAAGTACAGGTCTTTCCCCAACGTATCTTTTTCTTGACTTAAAACAAGGTAGCGTTCTTCATAAAAAGTACGTTCAATTTCATGGTTTTGCTTTTTTTCAGCATAGACAAGCAAGTCAATTCGCTCTTTTAACAAATCTTGTTTCTCTTTTAATGCTTGGATTCTGTCTTCTAATTGCTCCATCTCGAAATGCAGGATTTCTTTGGTCAACGCTTTATTCTTTGTATCCAAGTAGTTCTTAATTTCCTCAAGTGACACATCGAAAAAACGCAGATCTCTAATAGTATTTAATCGCTCAATATCCTCGTATGAGTAATCTCGATAGCCATTCTCAGTATAGTTGGGTGACAATAAACCAATCTGTTCATAGTATCTAAGAGTATGCGGTGTAATATCATAATTTTCACTCACTTGTTTTATCTTCATCGTTCCATCCCTCCCTTTATCTTTCATAGCGTGTCTCTGTCACAAAATCATATCATAATTTTCTTCAGAAAACGAAGGAGTTTTTCTATTGAAGTGGTCAGAAGGTTTGGTGTGTGATAGTACTTGAACAAGCTTCAAATCATAATGAAAAGACTGCTGATAAATTTCCAAGATTAGTATGGGAAATTATCAGCAGTCTTCTACTTCGCCAGTATTCTATTCCATTTCATAAGAAAGCTTTTTCTGATTTCTTATTTTCGTTTCTGTCTTAAGCGTCTTAAGAAAAATGCTAGCAGGGATGATACCGCCATAGTCACTCCAGCGTATAATATGAAGGGATTGGCTTCTTCTCCAGTTTTCGGAAGAATTTTTTCACTAGTTGCTGTTTTTGTTGTTTCTTGTACTTTAGTCGTTGTTTTCTCACCAATAGATGGTGTTTCATCCTCTGGTTTTGTCTGATCATTTGGCGTGTTGCTTGACTCTTTTGATGGGTCTGTCGGATCGACTTCGTCTGTTGTGTTTTTTGTATACGTCACAATCAGCTCTGTATCTTCATCTTCTGCAGTCATTCCTGTTTGTTCTTTAACCGTCGTAAGATCTGCCGTGTAACCCTCAATTTGCTTGCTTTTCACCTCATCAAATGTCGTGTCATCGTTTGCGGCTGCCCAGTCACTATATACGATTTCACCCGTCAACAGGTTGGTTGTTTCATTACGTGTATAGGTCAAAGTTTCCGTATAACTTTCTGCCGCTTTGCTGCCATCTTCATAGACATAATGAATCGTCCGAGAAACCTCGTTGCTTTCTTCTTTCGTTTCCGTATTCGCTTTATAAGTCACAGTCAACTCGGTATCTTTTACATCGGGTTGAATATTTGTAACTGCTTTGATCAACTCATTATCTGGTGTGCAATATTCAATCATTGGGCTGGAAACTTCGGCAAAAGTCGTGTCGTTGTCTTTTGCCTTCCATTCGCCATAGGTAACTACACCAGTTGCCAAATTCTTTGTGATCTCACGGGTGAACGTGACTTTATCGGTATGATCGTCCGCCGCTTTGCTGCCATTATCATACACATAATGAATGGTTTGCTTAACTTCCTTAGTTTCTGTTGCGGTTTGCATTTTTGGCATATACATAACGGTGACTTCGATGTCTTGATTATCAACCGCTACTCCTGTAACTGCTTCGATTGTTTCCTTATCGACGGTATAGTTCTTAATCATAGGACTTTTCACTTCATCTAATGTCGTATCGTTATCTTTGGCTTGCCATTCGCCATAGGTCTTGTCACCAGTTGCTTCGTTGGTAGTGACCGTCCGCGTGAACGTGACCGTGTCTACTTTATCTGGAGCAGCTTCTTTGCCATCTTCGTACATATAATGGATCGTTTGTTTGACTTCTTTGGTTTCTGTTGACTCAGTTATATTTGGTGAGTAAGTGACAGTTACTTCGCGGTCTTTGGTGTCGGCTGTCAAACCTGTGACTTCCTCAATGCTTGTTTCGTCTGCGTGATAGTCCTTGATTTCAGGACTTTTCTCTTCGTCAAACGTCGTGTCATCATTTTTCGCTTGCCATTGACCAAAAGTTTTGTCACCTGTTGCTTCATTCGTTGTCACTGTGCGTGTGAACGTGACCGTGTCTACTTTATCTGGAGCAGCTTCTTTGCCATCTTCGTATACATAATGAATCGTTTGTTTGACTTCTTTGGTTTCTGTTGATTTGGTCATGTTTGGCGAGTAATTGACCGTCACTTCGCGATCTTCTGATTTTTCTGTCAGCCCAGTGACTTCTTCGACTTTTGCTTTGTCTGCGCGATAGTTCTTGATTTCAGGACTTTTCTCTTCGTCAAACGTCGTGTCATCATTTTTCGCTTGCCATTCGCCATAGGTCTTGTCACCAGTTGCTTCGTTGGTGGTGACCGTCCGCGTGAACGTAACCGTGTCTACTTTGTCTGGCGCTGCTTCCTTGCCGTCTTCATACACATAATGGATCGTTTGTTTGACTTCTTTTGTTTCCGTAGATTCGATCATGTTTGGTGAGTAAGTGACAGTTACTTCAAGATCTTCTGATTCTGCTGTCAAACCTGTGACTTTATCAATGCTTGTTTTGTTTGCGTGATAGTTCTTGATTTCAGGACTCTTCACTTCATCAAACGTTGTATCATCACCTTTGGCTTGCCATTCACTATAAGTTGTTTGATTTGTCGCCAAGTTTGTGGTAACCGTCCGCGTGAAGGTTACTTCATCAGTATGATCTTCTGCTGCTGAATCACCATTTTCATAATTATAATGGACAACTTGTCTGATTGTCTTTGTTTCAATTTTTGTTTCCATTTTTGCTGCATAGGTGACAGTGATTTCAGAATCTTTATCATCTTCATTTACCCCTAAAACCTCCTCCACACTTGCTTTATCTGGTGCGTAGTTTTCGATTTCAGGACTTTTCACTACATCAAACGTCGTATCATCATCTTTGGCTTGCCATTCGCCAAAAGTTTTCTCTCCGGTTGCTTCATTCGTGGTGACAGTTCGAATAAAAGTAACCGTATCTACTTTGTCTGGGGCGGCTTCTTTGCCGTCTTCATACACATAATGGATCGTTTGTTTGACTTCTTTTGTTTCCGTAGATTCGATCATATTTGGCGAATAAGTGACAGTCACTTCACGATCTTCTGATTCTGCAGTCAGACCTGTGACTTTATCAACCGTTTTTTGGTCCGCATTGTATTTGTCAATTTCTGGACTTAACACTTCGTCAAACGTCGTGTCATCATCTTTAGCTTGCCATTCTCCATAGGTATTTTTCCCTGTTGCTTCATTCGTTGTCACTGTGCGTGTAAAGGTAACCGTATCTACTTTGTCTGGGGCGGCTTCTTTGCCGTCTTCATACACATAATGGATCGTTTGTTTGACTTCTTTTGTTTCCGTAGATTCGATCATGTTTGGTGAGTAAGTGATAGTGACTTCACGATCTTCTGATTCTGCTGTCAAACCTGTGACTTTATCAATGCTTGTTTTGTTTGCGTGATAGTTCTTGATTTCAGGACTCTTCACT
>Ga0153980_1001165_pt1 | contig 11222 bp, 11 predicted proteins | sample TSGA064MetaG_FD_104722 | JGI IMG/M metagenome (GOLD analysis project Ga0153980, IMG submission 104722) | Attine ant fungus gardens microbial communities from Georgia, USA - TSGA064 MetaG | ecosystem: Host-associated > Fungi > Mycelium > Unclassified | place: USA: Georgia, Magnolia Springs State... | reverse complement strand
TGGTGGCTGACCTCAATCAAGCCCAAAACCAGTTCCACCTCAACCCAACCTGAGACTCGGTCCTATCCTTCCGTACTTCAGTGTTTCTTTACAGGAAGTCTGCTCCATGACACATGGGCTCACCATCAGGTGGTACACGTTGCAAGTATGTGTGGCCTCTGACAGCTACTCATACGAGTGCTGATAGTGTTTATCGAACCCAGCCTTGCAGCCTTTGCGAGGAAACGAATTGATATAGTCATGCCATATTCAAGATAGATTAAACATCGACTATGCTTGACCCTGGCCTGGAATCTTGTAGCGCAAAGCAAAAATCTGGGACTTCCATCTATTCATCGCACCGGCGGTTATTCTACCTAAGACGGTCCCTCCCTTTCCCTCTCCCTTCTTGCAACGAGCACAGGTCCAGTAATTGAAGAATAAATTGTGTCGAGCTGTCCACAGAAAAGATTGACACAATGGCACGTCTCGCCTTGCCAGGAGCACACCTAATAATTGATAACAATCAATCCAAACGTGCATCTAAATTATCAACCGGCAATCCTTCCACAGACTGAGCATGCATTCTCTTGAACACCTATTCCACTTGAAGAATCCAACGAGTAACACTGTCAGGTAGGGTTTTCTAACGTCAGGATCAAAATACTGAGGAGAGCTTTTAGATGCCAAAATGGATATTGATTAAGTGATCAATAACAATAAAAGGATAGAATATGAGATGCTAGTGAAAGGCGACAAGAACGCTACCGTCGTCTGCTTCTCGTCGATTGGAATTTTGACGTCTCTCGCCTCAATCGTCTACAGACCAATAATGAACTTCACTATCAGGATGTCCAGGACATATTGCTTACCTGCTCGCTCGTTCCCTTTCAATTTCTCTCCGCTCCACCTCCTCCGCAGTCAACTCCTCAAATTTGGTCCTGAACTCATCCGCTTCCTGCCAATCTCTCCAAACACTCTTCAAAGTTTTTGGTCCCCTTCCGTCCTTCGGCGCGCGACCCCAGCCAAGTCCCAAACCGGTTTTATCTTTAACCAAACCGAAACCGCTCCTGTCCCGCGGTGCAGCATCTTCACCGACTTCCCCCTTCTCTCCATTGATGACGCTCCATTCTATCGCGTCTTTTTTATGTTTGATGAGTTCCTCGTGCACAGCGTGTGCTACGAGCGGTACTGCTTCTCCGGAAAGACCGAGTTCCATACACAGCTTTTGAGCGAATACTTCGGGTGTGAGTGGGGAAAGTAAATCCCACTCAATGTGATCCATAAGGTGATGGTTAGCTATCTGGACATCGATCTGAACGAGTTCGGTGAGCCAACACACAGGTAAGAGGTTCAAGGTTGACGATACTTACGCTCAAAATGACACGACATTCTGGTAGCTCATCACAACTCTGTCCCAAATCAACTAGGTCGGGAGCGCCATCTTGACCTAGCTCTAGGGTGGCTACCCCTTCATGATCCTCAATCTGAGCACGTATCTGGGCTGCGACAGTGTCGGCAAAGGATGTAGGGAGATCAAGATCGTAACAGAAGATTTTCGCGAATGTCTCGGGCTTTATTAGTTCCTCATTGACGTTCCAAACGAAACAATCACGAATTCTGTGAGTATCTGTCTCAAACTCTACACGTATGGGGATTAGTGACGTTCGTTTTGCACCTTGCTGCAATAAGGTATCTGGTGCTCTGGGGGTAGAGGTGAGACAAATGGATGAGAAGCAAATGAAAGCATATATACGGGTATTCATGCGCCGTTGGTTGCATGAGGCGAGGTTTGATGAAGCGTTCTGGAGGTATTTGTCCAAGGTAGCTTTGGTCCAATTCGTTTCTATCCATCTGTGGAGTACCTATGCGATTGGGAGTCCCCGAAGGCCCTGGCGCAGAGTTGAAGACAGACAGTCCCGTATTCATCCGCCCACCTCTCGTCTGTCGTATTGCTGTTCGGGTGCCACCGCTTGCCACAAAATCCGAGTCATCAGAGTCAATTGCTCCTGCGTCCGGAAACTCGTCCCCAGAACCTGGATCGGCATAGTTTATCACCCCTCCTCGCCTCGTTGTTGTCCTTGAATTTGTTGTGGCAGTAGATGCAAGAATAGGCTGCATGAGAAGCGTGGCTCCTGTACGCAATCGCGACGCATAAGTCGACTGAATTGCCTGTGGGGTTGAAGGTAAGGGGGGTCGTGGGGGATTGGGTTGGACTGCTGGCGCTGGAGCCAAGGGTAAGGGAGCATAGACAGGAGGTGTGTATGATGTTGTTGGAACGTATGCGTGAGTTGAACGCACCGGCCGACCACGAGGATTTCTAGCGGCAGAGGCGGGTGTTTTGGGAGGTGGAGTAGATGTCGTTGACCATGTATGAACATTTCTCATATACGCTGGTTTAAAACATTTAGCGTATGAATTTGATTGTTATGTACAAATCACCTTTGGGATCAGCCGGCCGAGGCGCTGGAGCAGCATAGGTCGCATTTGCAACAGAAGTTATATGGTTAATGGCCTGGCGTAGCTGTGAGTCAGTCATTGACCCGTACGCAGTCGTAGCAGCAGGAAAATTCGATGGTAGCGTGCCATTTTGTCCGTCAGCCATGGTGAAGGTGAAAGTACAGGGCGCGTTTGTGACAATAACGGGCGTGACTCTCTTGACGTTAGGTCCAACCCTCTATATTTTCAGTTCCTTTTTAGACTCTATTCGTTGCAAGCATTATAAATTAGTGTATTCTCAGAACTGTATCTGTAACCAAAGCTCAAATTCGTATTAGCTGTTTATTCAAGATTGTCTAATGATCGAAGCCAAATAAATGTCAGTTAAAACCAACATGCACAATCAAAAGCATCTAGCTAATTAAAGAAGAGTGAAATAACTGTCAACGCAGACACACCAAGGCCAGGCGCCACGAAGCCCACGGTGCCACTAGTCTGGCTGGTCTGGTTGCTCGAGCTCGAGGCACTGTCTACGCTATTTGTGATACCCGCGGGGGTATTGCCATCTAATGACGAAAAGAGTTACAGCAATCGTTAATTTTCATTTCATCCATGCGTATAGTGGTCTTACCAGTGAAATTGGCACCGCATTGTTGCTGAAGTTCTCCTGAAGTGTCTGACACTGTGCTGGGCACGTCACTACGGAGGATGTTATAGGCAGCTTTAGTGCAGTCCGAGCAGGTGACGTTGGAAGGAATGTTTGGGACGTTGCCAAGGGTCACGAGCTGGATGAGGCTGTTGAGAGTGAGAGGGCCATTCGCGCTCTGAATGTCGTTCAAGGTCGAAGCCAAACAATTGGTGCCATTGCTGAAGTTCACCGTCAGAGGTAGCGATCACATATTTATGGAACTGAGCTCACTCTTGCAAACAGGCAATGCTCCTCACAATAGGGTAATACTGCTGGACATAAGGTGTAATAGTCGAAGCCAAAGTAGACGAATCGACACTCGTATCGTTACCGGTGATATCAGCCTGGCAACCACTTGCCAAAGAACTGACGACATTTGCGAGTGTGTCATTACTGCAGGGGGCAGCAGAACAGATATTCTGAGTCCAATTCGTTATCGGTCCAACGATAGAGGTGCTGTTGTCCGTCACAAGAGGGAGGAGGGCGGTTGGGCTTAGGCAGCTATTGGCATCTTGGTTGGCGACGATACCGGTCAATGCACTCATGCAAGAGTCCGAAAGTTGAAGTCTAGTAAAGGAATTGACTCTCTTGGCTCTTGAAAAGATGTAGATCAGGGACTCACTGGGCGCTCACAAGACCTGCAAGAGCAATTATGGTCGCGGTGCGGAACATGGCTAAAAGAAGGTGTTGATGGAGTTAAGTGGTGCTGAGGAAGAAGGTGGTTTTATAAGGCAGAAAAGAAAATAGTTGCCAAGGCCAGTGGGCCTCCGCAGTTTTTGAGCTTAGAAAGAATGTTTCACGCGAGACCCGGCACTGACTCGGCACGGCCGAACGGGCGAGATAATTTCCATCCTCTGCGGGGGCCAAAAATAGCGGCCCCTGGTTTGATGCTCCCACCAACAACCGTTGACTATCGATCGTTGTCAACAGCAATTTTGAGGGGTGATTGGGGTAGAGTTGGGACTAGCACTGACCTACTCCTCCGAGTTGGTGTCAGCGCCACATCGTCGACGATAATCTCTCCAAAAATTTTTGGTCACATAGCGCCTGACGTGCAGGAGTGGTCTACGCCTAGCTCCTAGCTCCGCGATGCGCGATACGCCACTGATTACTTCATTGCAAGCGCCCCGAAAGGATGGTTATATGGAACTGGGTATATAAGGTAAGTCTTGGCACAGAGCAGTCGCTGCGTCAAGTGGCATTGCAATTTATTCCAGCATGAGGAATTTGACGCCAATCTGTCTGGAAGTTTTTCAGACTTTGAAATGAGATATGGCTACAATATACATTTTTCCATGTCATCGCAAGTTATGGAAATGTGACAGAATAAAATGCATCATGTGACACCTGAGGATCATGTTTCAATGGTCGGATCTGGAAAGATGATACATGCTATACATGCTATTCGCAGTCGTAACGAAGTGACTTTCTGTAACCAGTCCGAGAAAATCGAAGGTCACAGATTTTCTCAGACTACCGAGATGCCGAGCATGAATTTCGGACTTCCCTAGATACCTATCTTCCTTTTTTAGGTAGATAGATCAGAGTGCTATACCAAGCTGTTCAAGAGTCCACAGCATCAAGCGTGATATGATGGATATGATGGTGCACAATCAGCTATCTGATTCCACGGAGTTGTGCAGCACATTGTGTAATGGGTCAGTTCCTGAGAATGGTGCTAGCCCATAAAAGCTATTATTAGATAATCTGATCTAAGGTACATAGCCTCGGAGAACCTCAGATGTGCCTGGTACTCGTATCTGATGACTGAGTGAGGAGAGTTGCTATTTCTGAAAGAATATTGACATGAAAAGCTTATCGAGAATCACAATAGGCGGAGCAGGAGCAGAGGCTCTAATGGGTAACATTCAGAACTCAAGAATCTGGTTGCTCCGGATACATCAAAGATCATACACTGTCTGAGAAGTATGCACACTCGTCCTAATACTGAGACATGACTACAAGATATTGATGTTATTTACAATGGACCGAGAACCTAGATCAGTCTAGGGGTATTTCTGTCACTTCCCAAAGTCAGATCAAGTTTGACTTTGGGGTGGAGATGAACGTAACAGACGACTTGGAACAATGGACGACCAGAAAGTGAACAGTAGTCATTGAAAGTGGCGTGAGAAAGCTACTCATTGCGCTAGGCTCGGGTAACAGTCTCGGAGAAGGGTCTAAATACTTCTTTTCAAATTGTGGCGATGTCGAGTGGTCGGATAGCACGTGGGGACAATTGCCCCCTATTCAGTTTGATCTATCAGATTTACATTAGTGATTTTTTTCTTACATAGTGTGGACATATGAACATGAGATCAGAAAACTATTTCAGGTTTTGCGAAAGCTAGTCTCAAAGCTGGGGCTTAAACTCTACTTAGCTCACACACGCAAGCTACCTGGTTGCTGTATTTTGGGGAAAATGAGAAGGAACGACTCATAGTCATTGACGTATTTGTTATGGTCAAGATAAATTCGGCATTCTTGATTTGAAAAAAAAGACTGGGAGATGTGTCATATTTGTTCAGGACGGAAAACCTTGAAGGCTGCTGGAAATATGGAGAATAAAGTCTGGAAGATGATTTATATGGAGAATACGGACAAATATTGAGTTCAAAATCAGGAGCTCGAACGCACCTGTTGAATAATTGTTATTGAATTTCACTTAGGTTTATGTTGACATCTTCAGGGTATATAGGATTCCAATTTTGGGCTGATGTGAACCTCTTTCCGTCCCTGAGTAGTTTTAGTCCCAATTATTTGTGCTTAGTACCTCAAAAACGATGTTTAGGAAATACTCAGAACACGTAGAAACCACTTTGGATTCGAATCCAGTGGCTAGGATATTTTTGCACAATAGAATGACCAGTTTGTCAATATATTCAAAAACCCAGATGATTTTTCCTTGATCTAGATCAGGTCCAGTCAATAGACCAGCAAGGACAAAGCAGAAACATTTACCTACAAGACCGCTGAGTTCTCGATGATCGCAGGGTGCCAAGCTCCAGTTCTGCTAGATTGACAGATCGATTAGAGATTTCCATAAGAATATAAGGTACAAAGGTAGGATGAAGAAGAGGCAGTTAAATTTTCCCGGAATTTTGCAGATTGCAGATGGAAGCAAGAGTGAAAGCGAAGCTATCATTCCAACGAACAGGAAGGTGACTGGGCAAGTCTGTATTAATCATTGAGGCGCAAGGACTCTCCGACACTCACTTCAATGATCTAAGGAATCATTGTCGACATTCGATGACTCTGAGGCCATATAGATCTAGCGATATACATATGGCTAGGAAGGATTCCTTGAACAAGCGAGGCGTGTCTTTTCAGTATGCAGAGAGTTATCTTCGCAGCGAGAACAGAGGATCACGCAAAATGCGAAACCATACAGAAGTTCAAACAAGAAGTAGCCAATCTGATCAACAAGATGGAGGTAAGATACAAATTGCGGAGGCATAATTCTAGCTCTTGTATTCTACGCGAGAAAATCTTGAATGCCTCCCATTATTTAAGTCATCAGTTCTTATCATATGCAATTCGTGCTCCAACCCAAGGGTAGGGGTAGTTACGTTGGTACCAGTTCCTGAATGAGCGGCGCTGAGCGATGCGAGGAACGGTGACATATGAACCCCCAATCTGGAAAAATAATTGTTCAGTATCAAGAAGAAGAAATTGACTCAAAGACTCACCACAACATTGTGCTTTCCATCAAAGAAGTCCGCGGAATAGCTATACAAGAGTCAACTCCCAAGCACAATTTATGGAAGACATAAACATACCCTGGATATAAGTTAGAAGGAGTATATCCATCGACTTTATCTAAGACAGTAGACGTCCATTCCCAGACACCCCCATTACACCCTTTCCCACCATTCTTCGTCCCTCCCGTTGTAGCTCTGATGAGTAGATTAGAAGACGGAAAACTTTCTTATTACAGAACTGGATCAACTCACGGTAACGGGTGCCAATTTCTGAAGCCAATATTAGCTCCCTCCTCATAGCCATGGCGAAATTTGTCATAGAAGAGTCGAAGTTCCGGTTCAGTGGGAAGACGCCCACCTTTGTCTATTGCATATGCGTGAAAATTGTTGTATGATGTCAAGACAGGCCAGTGTTGTGCCACAGCCATCGGAACTGGCCCATAGAGAGTACGGACCTAAAGACGAAAATCAAACGGGATAGAGTTGAAAGTAATGGTTGCACCTGCCTGAATGGTACCGCCTTCAAGAACCCAACTTGCAGGGAGCTCGACCTTGTCTTCATGTCTAAGGTAGAAATCGTAGAATTCACCATTGGTGACTGGCTTCCACGAAATCTCAAACTTTTGTACTTCGACGGTCCTTTTCGGGTTTTCATTGTCCCAGCCATATTCGTAATTGTCTGGCAATTGAATGTTGTCCGATAACATATCTTTTTGTTCATCGTCATCATGGCCGATAGCGATTGTTTCAGGTCCTAAGGTGACGGTTCTGTTGTCAGGGATTGGAGCTGCATTCCAAGTCGTGGCAAGTGATTTCCAGTCTGGTTTGGAGAAGTCAGGTGGTGGTATAGTTCCTGTTCCAGCCCTCTGCAACAGCATGTAAAGAAGTGTTTCTGCGTGCATTCCTTCGTGCTCGAGAGTCATAAAGAGAACACGACCCATTCCTTTCGTCATGAGGCGTTTCCCAGATTCTATGTCGTCGTATAGCGACATAAGGCGAGAGCGGACACGTCGTTGGTAGTCCACGATATCGGAAAGGGCAGGCCATTCGGTGGGGTCAGTAGGGACTTCTGAATGAGGCTAGAAAGGGTAAATGAAAACCTAAACCAAATACCAGACGGTACCATACATTGCATTGTGTCGGATCATCTACGTCAGGATCAATGCCCCGCTAGCTTTCTAGTCGATCTCGATACGAGAATTCAATGTAAATTTTAAACGGACCTCGAAGATTTTCTATAACAAAATTATTAAGTTTCCCCATCATTGGCCATGACAACAGGACACACTTGGTATTCATTAGGTTGTGTAGAAGGCTCTTTCAAGAGTCTGGACAAATGTATGTCCAGGAAGGCAGGTATATGCCCGAGGTAAAAGAGACAGATATGCCTCAGGTCGATAGGTTTTTCAAGGAGCATAAATTGGGGGATCATGCGCAATGTGACAAAATCCCAGAGTGTCCAAACCGGGTTCCAGTCCTGTCGAGCGGGAATGCCGTATGGTGATGTTGAGTATGCTTTTTTGGAGACAAGTTCACCTTTCCCCTTGTAAGCAAAAGGAGAGGATAGGAGAGGAAGAACGAATGCTGGTCGTTCTACCAGCCATAACGAGTATTGGGAGTTATTGTCTAACCACCGTTGTACTGGACGTAGGTTGGCTTCTGTGAAAAGGCTGAAGGTATCCTGGCCAGAGAACTAGGAATAGAATATGAATGTGGGATTGAACTAACGTAGAACATATTAATAGGCGCACCTTGTATGAATGTTCTATTTTGATCTTCTCGTTCTGGCCGAAGGTATATATTTTCCCGTTTGGAGCAGTTACAGAATGATTAAATTTTGCTCTCAAGAAAGCTTCATGTACCCCTGTACAGCTTGTAGAAACGTGAACAGAAAGTATATTTGTGTGTACCTACGAAGATCCTGGAGAGAGCAGAGTTGAGTGCCATTGTCGTACGTAAGAATGACGTGAACCCACTGAGTCGTACTTGTTGACATACTCCCAGTTGTCTTTGTCAAATAAATTTTCGTTCCCCAAGACTCGACCAGCCACGCGTAGTCCATTCTTAATAAAATCCTCAGTGGGGCCATTATTATAGGCCGTCGTAATTTGTTTTAAGTCATTATCGTGGTCAAGTCCGATAAGAAGTGTATCACGGGAACCGGATCTCAGAGGCAAGCCCCTGAGAAACTCTACTGCTTCAGGTCTGGAAAAGTTTCCCAACGAGGATCCGAGGAACATAATGTGGAGTGGGGGAAGCGAAGGGCCTGGGGGAGAAGAGGGTGTACCAGGCAGACTATCCTGGCTTTCAGATGCACTCGTATTGGCCGATGACATGAGACTTTTCGGGCCGTCGACAAACTGTCAAGTAGTTAGCTCTGTGATAACTGGGACATGATTTGAATTTACACCGGTAATTAACTTGAGGCCAGCATCGTAGGTTCCGCAAATTCCCTTTGTAATGACTTTGCCGTGTAAGGCTGTTCCAGCAGATTTTTGGATACTGGTTAAAGCTTGCTCGAGCTCTCGTTTCTCAAGATCAAGAGCGTAGTAGGTGATGGGAGCATCGTTAGTCACCGAACGAGCTAATGCGGAAAGGATATGTAAAGTCTTTCTCAAGGCTCTGTGAGCGCAAGTTAGCACGTGTGTTGTCGTATAAAATTGGCATACCCCGCGCCTAGTTCCAAAACACTTCCACTTGCAACAGCAGTGCCACGCATAATCTTAACAATCTCATCAGCGTGGTCTTCGAGTATCTGCTCCTCAGCACGAAAGAGGTAGTATTCGGGAGCATCTGTAGTGATGATATCGTAGAGCCTCAGACCGCGTTCATCATAGAGTAGGATTGTTGGGAGTGTTTTCTCTCCATTGGGGCGAGAAAGACCGTCATCAACCACTTTTGCACCTGTCAGAGGAGAGGAGGCAGGATCAGAGTGAACTTGGAGGATTTCCATGATTTGGCTTCCTTAGCTTGCAGAGAAAAGATAAAACGCTGCTCACATCTCGTCCGTATATAAGTATGTGACGTCGATCACGCTGCCCTTATCTGGGAATAGCGCTCGTTTATTTAGGGTCATCCCTGATTCAATGTACAACATTTTAGACCCAAATTGGACAATATGTGGGGCCAAACAACGAGGGGCCACTCACAAGGAGCTATTTTCATTTCGTATGCACCAGACACGATGAAAATCCAGAATATCCCTGATAATTCATGATGTAGTTAGATAGTAGAAGCCTGATACATGACAGAAAACAGTCGACTTTCTGCAAGTCTCATATTTTCCTATCGATTTTATACGCCTATATGAATCCCGATGATCTCGCCTGCAAGATGATCCCGTTCGCATACCAATCTTCTGGGTGCGTCACGACATACATGGCCCATCAATCGGCAAGTGGGATATCTGATCAAGGATTCCAATTGTAGTCAACTGGACAACTTATTTCCTTTCGTAGCACTTCATCAGAAGGACGATGATACAACATGGCACTGCGGCTGGCGTATATGGCATATGCTTCATCAGAGACCAAAATTCCCGCAAACGTTGATGACTCGAATGTCAAATTCTAAAGGTCGACAGCTGAAATTTATTCCAAGTTTCATGAGAGCAGCTCCAGATCAGGTGTAGATACTAGCTATAGATGATTTGACCCAAAAACGATATCTGATTATGATATAAAAGATAGCATTTCTGACATTGTTCTTGTGGTGGATGTCCATCTTTGCCCTGCATCATAAGATCTGAGTTCTCAAGCTTGACATCGATCAATTTACACACCCATATAAGATGTTAAATACCTAGAAATCAACTTGAGAGACGCAAAAAAATTTGGGCCGTATCGGAATTATAGGCATGGGTTGACCGTAGGCAGAAAATTGATGATGTGAAACTCAAGTAGAGGAACAAATCATGACTTTTCAGGTACTTCTTAAGCGTGATCATACTCATGCCAAAGAAGTCCCGCAAACCCAACTCAACTTCGATATAACACGGTGCAATGAGCTTCACATTTTTTACAAGCATTTTTGAGGAGAAATCTCAACCTTGGATAATATACAAAAACTTTCTTTGGTTTACACTGCATGAAAATTCATCTGCTTCTAAAAATCAAAAATGACGAGAGTGGGATTCGAACCCACGCCCCGAAAGACCAGATTCCAACAGGAGGTAGAAGATACCACAGTATCCTGGTCCTTAGTCTGGCGCCTTAGACCACTCGGCCATCTCGCCACGGCATCCAAATAACAAAATCATTATCAGAGAGTAAATACATGCGACGAGCATATTCTTTCTACACCATTAGCTATCACGAGGTTGGATTTTTGGCGTCTATTCGCAGCCGAGTCTGATCTATCGCGCGACACATATCTGCATGAGAGTTCTCTGTGAGATCAAATAGATTCGCGATCGC
>Ga0153980_1001164_pt1 | contig 11230 bp, 7 predicted proteins | sample TSGA064MetaG_FD_104722 | JGI IMG/M metagenome (GOLD analysis project Ga0153980, IMG submission 104722) | Attine ant fungus gardens microbial communities from Georgia, USA - TSGA064 MetaG | ecosystem: Host-associated > Fungi > Mycelium > Unclassified | place: USA: Georgia, Magnolia Springs State... | reverse complement strand
GATCAATTTCCGTCGCTTTGCGGAATAATTCATAAGCCATTTGCTCATTTTTCATATCACAAGCTAACACGCAATGAGTCGAAAGACTTAGAGATGAATCGTGGAGAGTTTTTGGCTCGTAGTATTCCCAATTAGCTTTTTTAACTTCTTGTGAGAATAAATCTTCTAATAAGTAGAAAAGAATCATAATATCTGCTTGCTTAGAAACTTGTATTTCATTGACTTGCTCTAAGTTATAATCCTTAAACATCGAACCCACATTTTCTTGATTTTTGTATTTCGTTAAGTCAATAATCTCTTTCGTTAAATAAGTATCATCTTGTGCGATAACTAGATCTTCTTCACGAGGTTTAGGTAAATAAATTTTATGAACCCGATCACACCAAAGTGAATAAACAGCATCTAAATCTAACTTTTTATTTAAGTTTTCAAACAATTTGGGCGCATTAAATTTTAGATCTTGGTAATATGCCATGGCGATTTCTATGTTCCATTTTGCCGTATAATTAGTAAAGGCATTATTGTTAACGTGCTCTTTATACTCGTCTGCTCCAATGACATTATTAATATGGTACTGTTGTTTTTCTTCGTTCCACTCCAAGCGTGAGACCCAAAACTTAGCGGTGTCCATTAGTAATTCAAAACCATGCTTCTCCATAAAATCCCGATCATTTGTCACTTGATAGTATTGCCAAGTGGCATACGCTATATCTGATGTGATATGCTGTTCAATAAATCCTGACCAAATTTTTGTTTGTTTTCCTGTGATAATGTCAGCAGCTCCCCAGACAGGGGTTACTTCGCCGTCATCTAACCAAGCAGATTCCCAAGGAAACATAGCTCCAAAATATCCATTCTCTTGGGCTTTTTTGTGGGCACCAGGTAACGTATGATAACGATATTCTAATAATGAGCGAGCTACTTCAGGCATTTGGTAAATATAATAAGGCAGGAGAAAGATTTCTGTATCCCAGAACGTATGACCTTTGTAGCCTTCTCCTGATAGCCCTTTAGCACCAATATTCATGCGGTTATCATGAGCTGGTGTCATCACTGTCATATGGTATTGAGCAAAGCGAATGGCTAATTGATCATAGTCATTTTCTGATTTAATCTGAATAGGGGCTACTTGCCAAACCTTTTCTTCCCATGCTTTTGTATGAGCGGTAAATAAGGTACTGTAGCTATTAGTCTTACTAAGATGCTCAATATGATCTAATGCCCGAATTTTTAGATCTTCAAGACTAGTATCTATCTCCGATAAATCCTTGTCGCGACTTGTAAAGACCGTGGCGATTTTTTCAATTACAAAGGTCTCATTGACGTTAACTTCTGTATCATGATAGTTAAATAATATTTGCCGCCGATTCATTTCAATTAGGCCATCAACATTTAATGAATTATCGTTAAGATAAAAATGATGAGCTGTATGATAGACAAAATGAATATTCGATTCCGTTGTCGTTTGCGTTAGCTGCATAAATTGTTTATCAAAGAGACGACAAGTTCCTTCTTTAAAATGCTGGACGCCACTATTAGTCATTTGCCCATTAATTCCAGAAGTTATGGAAATGGAGGCTGTCTTGGTTAAAGGAGTAATTTCAACTCGAGTCCCAATGACATGGAGATCAGCCAAGGATATAAAGCGGCGAAAAGTTATATTGAACAAGTCTCCTGTTGGGGATTCCCACTTAATGATTCTGGTAAGCTCAGCTTTTTTTAGATGTAACGAGCGCTCATAATGATGAATAACTCCTTCTTTCAAATTAAAAATCTGTCCGTTTAAGTTAAGATCAAGCCACAAAACGTCAGCTCCATTTGGGAGTTCTGTTACTTCATTATCAGCAAATTTATTAAAAGTCCCAGCTACAAATAAATTGCGGGTTTCTTTAATATACTTTTCCTCTGTTGCAGCTCGCTGTCCCAAATAGCCATTCCCTAAAGCAAAAATGGCTTCGCATTTTCCGAGATATTTAGGGTCAAATTTAGATTCTGTTACGATCCAATTTTTATCCTTTCCTTGTCCAGAATTATATTTCATTATTGTTTGCGTCATTATACTCTTCCTCCTTGAATTAAAAATGCGCTTCTATTTATAGGTTCATTTTATCCGAAACGTTTTGGAAAAGCAATCTTTATTTTAAAATTTTTATGATATAATAAAGTAAAGTTAAACTTTTTATTTTTTTATGAGAAGAAAAAAAGGTCAAACTTGTTAATTCTGAACGGGACTAGATTATTTAATAATAGAAAAGGAGATTGTATTGATATGGAGCAGTTTGTTGAAAGCTTAAGCTTTCAGTTTAAAGAGATAGGAGAGTTTCGCTTCCAAAGTATTTGGAAAACTTTATTTTATGTACTAGTTCTTGTTTTGTTAGCGGGAACGATAACAGGTGTCTTTAAAATCATACAAGCGAATGAAATTAAATTAGAACTTGAGCAACTTCCCAATTACTACTACATGAAGAAGAATGGAACTTCATTTTTGCCAGAAGCAGTAGTTATTCCTTTACCTCAAATTGAAACTTTAATAGTTATTGGCTCTACCGAAACTGATGATATACAGGCAAATGGTTTAAAAAATATCGTTGTTTTGGAGCCAGATTCTTGGTTTTTAGGTAGAATAGGCTATTCTCCTTATGAAATGTCTTATGCAGATTTTCCTTTTTTAGCTGGTCAGCAGGAACAACTTTCCAAGCAGGATCTCGTTAGCTTCGCAAGCGACCTGGATGAACAGATAAAAAGGTTTGCCCCATTGTATCATTATGTAAGTACGTTAATTGATTTGGTTTTTCATTTAGTGCTCATTAGTTTATTGGCCTTAGCCGGAAGAAGTTACAGACGTGTCGTAAACCTAACATACAAGCAAATTTGGAATGTGACAGCTTATGGAATAACGGCTCCCATTTTAGTTAGAACACTCATTCATTTACTGGGGTTAGCGATTAATTTTTTACCAATGTTATATTGGTTAAGCGTTGCTTTGTTTTCGATTCAAGTAATTCGAAATATAGAACCATAAAAAAAGTTAATTTTGACTAGTCAAAGTTAACTTTTTTACTTTTGTAATATAGTAGTTGATTGACGAATGATTAATTCATTTTGTATTTCAATACAAGACTGAAGATCTTTTTTTCCTTCAATTAAATCAATAAGTAAACGCGTGGCTTCTTTTCCCATAATATATGGAAATTGGGCAATGGTCGTTAAAGACGGCGTAATATATTCTGAAAGTAAAATATTATCGAAGCCAATAATTGATAATTGTTCGGGAATTTTTATTCCAAGTTCACGTGCTACTTGGATAACCCCTAAGGCCATCACATCGCTTGCACAAAAAATAGCTGTTACTTCGGGTGTATTTAAGAGAAGGGGAAGAACAGCTTTCTTTGCTCCTTCTTCGGTAAAATCACCAGAAACAATGTAGTGGGGATTGACTTCTAAGTTAAGCTCATTTACAGCTTCCAGATAGCCTTGTTTTCTAATTTGACTAACATAAGCGTTTTCTGTGCCGTTCATATAGGCAATATGATGATGGTTCAATCGCTTTAAATATCTTATGGCGGTTTTAACACTTTCATATTGATTAGAGGTCACATACTTTATCGCTTTTCCATGGATTGGAATATCAATTAAAACAGAAGGAATTTCACAATTCTGTGCTTCTTTCAGATAAGGATCATCTGTTTTAAGTCCTTGAATAATGGTACCGGCTAATTGTCTCTCCGAACAGATTTGTGTATAAGTTTTGTTTTTTTGTTTGACTGTGGTGGTGCTTAATAGAACAAACTCATAGTCAGATGAGGCTAAAAAATCGGAAACCCCACAGAGTGTCTCAAACATAAAATTATCTTTAACACTTTCTTTCTTTAAATCGCTAACAATAACTCCAATTGTTTTAGAATTTTTTTTAACTAAGTTTTGTGCTAATAAATTTGGGCTATAGTTTAATTGTTTGGCAGCTTCTCTGATCAGCTGTCGCGTTTCTTCATTCACATCATCATAGCCGTTTAAAGCACGAGATACAGTGGTAACAGAAAAACCAGTTTTGTTAGAAATATCTTTTAACGTGGCCATGAGAACAAGGCCTCCTTCCGAAATTTTTGAGAAGATTTGTTAATAGTTAAATTTTAAATGTTAACAGAAGAAATTTCAATGACTTTCCATAGGAAATTGCAATCTAAATTTTTTAACTTATTCATTAGTTCAAAGTCCCTTAATTTTTCTGGTATGAGAATCTTAATAAATATGTGGATAAATACATGATAAGAGATCTGAGGGATATAAAAAAATTTTTAATTAAAAAACCATTGACTCCGAAACGTTTTGGATATAAAATATTAAATAGAAAAACGGTTTCTGTTGAACATTTTTCTATAAGGTTTTTGGAAAAGAGAGTAAGTCAGCGGCATTTGTCAGAAGTCCTTATCTCGTTGCATTATCAGTTTTGGTATTTTAGGTGAATTCCTAAAGATAAGTGTCATTCAGCTGTCAAGCAATCGTTAGAGATTTAAGCCTACAGATCGAAGATTTAGGTTTAGAGTCAATCCTATGTGCTATTGGATGCATTTAAACCAATAAATAGTCTTCAATCTGTTTAGTGAAATCTTATTGCTAAAGAAGTGATCAAGGTTTACAAAGATTAGGATTAAACTAAATTAGAAGAGGTGTTAGAAATGAATTTTTTAAAAATATTTTCAAAATTTTTCTTAATAGTTGGATTATCGGGAGCATTAGTTGCCTGTGGTAATGAATCTGACAGTGGAACTTCAGCTCCCGCAACATCTTCAAGTGCTCAAATTTCAGTCGGTGTCTGGGGTGGTACAGCGGCAGAAGATACGACTCGTGATCAATTGTTTAGAGAATTTACTGAGAAAACTGGAATAGAGATTGATTTAAGAGTCTATTCTGATTACCAAACACAGCTACAAACAGAGTTAATCGGCGGGACAGCTCCGGATGTTTTTTATGTGGAAGCCTTCTTATTTCCTTCGCTTGTTGAGGAAGGAGTTTTAGCTCCTTTAGATGAATATATTGTGAATACCGATAATTTTGATAAAGAAGATTTCTACAGCCCAGCTTTAAATGCTTTTACAACACAAAGCGGTGAAATATTTGGACTGCCCAAAGATTTATCGACGCTAGGTCTATATTATAATGAAACCTTGTTAGCAGAAGCTGGATTCACACCAGAGGATATTCCCACAGAAATCACGGAGCTAGCTGAATTTTTAGTAGGTCTAAATGAAAAGCTGTCTGAAGGAATTGTTCCCGCTATTACTAGTGCTGAACTTCCTCGCCATATGTTTGTTATGCAAGCTGGTGGCACTACGATTATTGATGAAGAGGGGTTTGCTCGTCTAACGCATCCTGAACAATTAGATTATTTACAGATGCTTGTGGATGCATACGCAGAGGGATTAGTACAACGACCAGAAGATTTAGGTCACGATTGGTCAGGGGATTCTTTCGGAGCTGAAAATGCAGTTTTAATGATTGAAGGTAATTGGGCGATTGCTCATTTAGAACAGAACTTTCCTGATGTTCAGTTTGGGACAAAAGAGATTCCAACCTTTAACGGGAACCGTGAATCAATGATGTTTACTGTTAGTTACTCAATTAACGCTAACTCTAATCATAAGGCAGAAGCATGGGAATTTATTAATTTTGTAACAGGTAAAGAAGGCATGACTACATGGGCCGGAGGTGCTAGCTTAATTCCTTCTCGAAGCTCTTCAGCAGATGCCTTAAATCTTCAAGACAACCAAATAATGGCTCCTTTCGTAGAAGCAGCTAACTATGCAACACCTTGGCAAAATGGACCGACTTTAGCTATTGCTCTTCGTGAATATGACAATATGATTTCCGCAGCTTTAACTGGAGAAATGACTTTGCAAGAAGCTATGGAGCAAGCAGAGCGAGTAGCCAATAGCGATATTGAAGCTCAATTAAAATAAATCATCATTAAACTAGACTGTATCCAAATTGATGCAGTCTTCATTTTATCTGATTCTGATTTTTAAACAGGAAACAATAATAGATAATATTGAAATAACAGGAGACAACCGCTATATAGTCATCGTTTTATGAGAAAGGAAGAGAACAATGAAATCTCATAAGAAAAATAAAAAAGGAGAGATCATCCAAGGGTATGGATTTATGATTCCCACTTTACTTATTTTAGGAATCTTCACGCTCCTCCCCATTGGCTATTCAATTTTTTTATCGTTCACAAGAGTTAATTTATTTGGTGGAGTTGAATTTCAATTTATTCAATTAGAAAATTATACCAACGCCTTTGCCGACGAACGAGTATGGGCAGCTTTAAGAAATACCTTTGAATATGTGATTTTTGTAGTGCCGATTCAAACGATTCTAGCCTTAGTAATGGCTTATATTTTAAACTCCGGGATCAAGTTTCAAAAAACGTTCCGAACCATTTACTTTTTACCCACTTTAACATCAAGCTCTGCTTTAACTATGATCTTCATGTTTTTATTCAGTATCAATGGTCCTTTAAATAATGTGTTAGTTAATTTGGGGATCTTAGAGAGTCCTATAAATTTTATAAATGAAACTAGCTTTGCTTTAAGAACTATTATGGTGATGAATATTTGGTCGACGGTGCCCTTTTTTATGACCATCTATCTGGCAGGTTTGCAAGATATTCCCCCAGCTCTTTATGAGGCTGCTTCATTGGATGGGGCCAATAGTTTACAGAAATTAACGAAGATTACAGTGCCTAACTTAGTACCGGTCACAAATTATGTTCTATTAATGGGAATTATTGGGTGTTTCCAGATTTTTGATCAAGCTTATATTATTTCGGGTGGTTCCGGTGGTCCTAATAATGCAACGTTAACCTTATCATTAATTATTTATCAGTATGCCTTTCAAGTGATGGGAACCATGGGGTATGCATCAGCGTTAGCTATTTTACTAGCAATTATTATTTTTGTAGCATCCATGATTGCACGGAAGCTAAACAGAGAAGAAAGAATTTAAGAGGTGAGAAAATGAGAAAAAAATGGCCGCGTATGTTTTTGTATGTAATTTTGGTAGCTTATGCCCTCATCACTCTTTACCCGTTTCTTTGGGCAGTGTTTGCCTCATTTAAGCCTTACCAAGAAATAGTAACAGGAGGCTTAACCTTATTACCAAAAAACCCAACCTTAGATAATTATGTTCAAATTCTTACCCGAGATGAAAACTTTTTCAACTGGGTGATTAATTCATTTTTTGTAGCAGGATTCGGGACTTTTCTTAATATTATTTTCAATTCCATGGCTGGATATGCTTTGGCTAGGCTCCAATTTCCTGGGCGACATAAACTATTTCTAGTTATTTTAGCTGTCATCATGGTGCCAGGACAAATATTATTAATTCCCAACTTCTTAATTATGAGAACATTAGGAATATTGGATACTTATGCAGCTCTTATTCTGCCTAGTGCTGTTAATTTTTCTTACATCTTTATGATGCGTCAATTCTTTATTAATTTCCCTAGTGATGTGGAAGAAGCTGCACAAGTCGATGGTCTTAATAGATTTCAAACATTTTGGAAAGTCGTCTTTCCAATGGCTCAAGCTTCTATTGCTACTCAAGGCGTGTTTGTTTTCCTAGCGTTATGGAATGAATTTTTGAAGCCTTTGTTATATATTTCAAGTCCAGAGCGATTCACTTTAACGCTAGGATTGCAAACCTTTCAAGATCGCTATGCTACGCAATGGAACTATGTTATGGCGGGATCAGTTATTTCCATTATTCCGATTATTTTTTTATACATCGTTTTAAATCGTTATTTTATGCAAGGATTTAGAGTGGGTGGAGACAAATAACGATAAATAATACCAAAATTATGTTTGATAAAAATTATTTTAGGAGGGTATTAAAATGAATAAGAAATTTACCGCTGTTATTTTTGATTTAGATGGGGTGATTACCGATACCGCAGAATATCATTACTTAGCTTGGAAACAATTAGGTGAAGAGTTAGGGATTACTTTTGATCGGGAGTTTAACGAAACATTAAAAGGTGTTAGTCGCATGGATTCATTAGAGCGTATTTTACAGCTTGGAAATAGCCAATATGACTTTACCCTAGCTGAAAAAGAAGCCTTAGCTAAAAAGAAAAACGACCATTATGTCAATTTAATTAAAGATATTACCCCAGCTGATTTATTACCTGGTATCCAAGACCTTTTACAAGACTTAAAAGTTAATGGCTATAAGATTGGGATGGCCTCTGCTTCAAAGAATGCTTTTACTGTTATTAACGCCCTCGGGGTCCAGTCTTATTTTGATCATATTGTGGATGCTGCAAATGTAAAAAATTCAAAGCCAGATCCAGAAGTGTTTTTGAAATCAGCTACGGCTCTCGAAGTAAATCCAGAAAGCTGTGTCGGAGTTGAAGATGCAGCTGCGGGGGTTACCGCTATCAATAAAGCACAGATGTTCTCTATTGCCATCGGTAATGATCCAGGATTAAATCATGCTCAAATTGTATTACCTTCTACTAAAGAGTTAACCTTAAATGTTATTGAAAAGCTAGCCAACTAGTAAATTATAAGGAATATTAGGCTGAAAAACTAACCGTGGAGGTAATATATGAAAATTTATCTTAATGATTATGACCAAGAAACGTTAGAAAAAGCGGAGAGTCTATTATTTAATGGAAATGGCTATATTGGAGTTCGTGGTAATTTAGAAGAGGCGTATTATGATCATTTTGCTACCAATCGAGAAACGTATATTAACGGCTTTTATGATACGAAGTCTATTCATTATCCCGAAAAAATGTATGGCTTTTCGGATACTGGAGAGACCATGGTCAGCGTAGTCGACGGCCAAACCACATTTATTCAAATTGGTGACGAGCGAGTTCATATCAATAAAGGAGTAATACGAGATTCTATCCGGTACTTAGACATGGAAAGTGGCGAAACTGTTCGAGAACTAGTGTGGGAATCACCAAAAGGTCGTCAAACCACCATTAAAATTACGCGATTAGCCTCTTTTATTCACAAAAATATTTTTACCATGAAGTACGAATTTAAAAAGTTAAACCATGACGAAACAATTGTTTTAATCACTCATCTAAATTTTTATCCCGTTCGTACCATCGATCTAAATGATCCTAGAATGAGCCATGATACTCAAATGCTTGATGTATTGGACGTGGATATCATCCAGCAAGTTATTCACTTTAAAGCACCCCAATCAGGGTTACGAGGAAGTTGTTTTTGGAATGTCACTGGAGAAGATACTGTCTATGAAATCACCGAAGATCGAGTCATTATGGAGAGTCAAGTAATAGGCACAACTTTTACTAAGACATATAGTTACGTATTTGGTACCCAAAAGCACGAGGGATTTGACTTAACATTTGCCCAGCATCAAGATTTACAAAGAGAGTATCTAGCTAATTATTGGAAAGTGGCCAAAGTTGAAATTGAAGCGGATGAAGCTATTGAAGAAAGTGTCAATTTCGGAACATATGCTTTATTACAGTCTTTAGGAACCAATGGAACCACTAGTATTGCCGCTAAAGGATTAAGCGGTAGCGGTTATGAAGGCCACTATTTTTGGGATACAGAAATGTATATTTTTCCGGTATTTCTCCATTTTCAACCTGAGTTGGCTAAAGAGCTTTTAAAGTACCGCATTCATATTTTAGAAAAGGCTCGAGAAAATCGAAAACTATTGGGTTACAAGACAGGAGTCCTCTATCCTTGGCGCACCATCTCAGGCATTGAATCGTCACCTTTTTTTGAAGCGGGATCAGCGCAGCACCATATCAATGCCGATATTGCTTACGCTTTTATTCGCTACTATGAAAGTACCCAGGATATGGAGCTATTCTTTGAAGGAGGATTTGCAGTTCTTTTGGAAACAGCTCGTCTGTTTCTGGAAATTGGTTATGTTCGTGATGGAAAGTTTCATATTGACAAAGTGACGGGACCAGATGAATATTCTGTTTTAGTCAATGACAATTACTATACTAATAGGATGGTGAAGCATCAATTTCAGTGGATTCCCATATTAGCGGACAGTTTAAAAGAAGCCGATTCTGTTAGATGGCAGCTATTAAAAGATCAATTAAATCTAACTAATTCAGAGATAAATTTATTTATGGAATCAGCAAAGATTATGGAAAACTTAGTTGATGAACGACTGCAAATTGTCAAACAAGACCGAGACTTTTTAAATAAGGAGAAGTGGCCATTCTGGAAAGAAGAAAAGAAACCTTTACTGCTCCATTACCATCCACTAGTCATTTATCGCTATCAAGTTTCCAAGCAAGCGGATGCTGTACTGGCGTTGATGTTATTTCCAGAAGCAGAACCAATAGAAGTGGTAAAAAATTCGGTCAGTTATTACGATGAAGTGACCACTCACGATTCTTCGCTATCTTACTCAGCTTTTTCTATTGTTTACAATCGAGTGGGCAATCAATCAAAAAGCTATGAGTACTTCTTAAGAAATGCTCGTTGTGATTTAGATAATTTACATCGCAATACAAAAGATGGGTTACATACAGCTGCCATGGGTGGCACGTTGATGAATATTTTATACGGATTTTGTGACTTGCGATTTGAAAAAGACGGATTCACATTAAATCCTCGCTTGCCTAAAGAGATTCAGTCGCTTAAATTTTCAATTGTGTATAAAGGAGAAGTTTATCGAATTCTAGTTAATCATGAGCATTATCTAGTTGAGAAAGAAGATACTTAAAGAATAGAGGATGGCTTATGGCTAAACAGAGTATAATTAATACTAATCCAGTCTTTTTTTTAAGGTATGGTTAGCACAATTATTTTCTTTACTGGGAGATAGCTTTTATGAGGTAGCCATTGTTTGGCATTTAGTTGAAACCACAGGTTCAGCTTTAATTGCTGGTGACGTTATTGTGGATCGTTATCTTTATTCATATGGTCACCTTTCCAGTTGTGGTATTTTATTTAATATCGGTGATGATTGCTTTTTATAACGTTTGTTATACAGTCGCCAGAAGGAAGGCTGGACCTGAAATTGTTGTGCGGGAAGAGTTGGTTCATGCTAATGGCTTCGTGGGCATATCGGGCTCGATTGTGCAAATCTTTTCGTGGGCTCTCGGTGGCTATATAGTAGCTATTTTCGGTGTCGTTATTTCCTTAACCCTTAATGCAGTTACAGCTATGCTTTCGTTTTTATTGATCTTAAGAACTAGTTGGCAGTCGTTAAGAGATGG
>Ga0153980_1001159_pt1 | contig 11252 bp, 5 predicted proteins | sample TSGA064MetaG_FD_104722 | JGI IMG/M metagenome (GOLD analysis project Ga0153980, IMG submission 104722) | Attine ant fungus gardens microbial communities from Georgia, USA - TSGA064 MetaG | ecosystem: Host-associated > Fungi > Mycelium > Unclassified | place: USA: Georgia, Magnolia Springs State... | reverse complement strand
TTGACTTCTGATTTTATACAGCAAAAATAAGAAATAAAAGGAAATAAAAAACCCACAATAAAATTGTGGGTTTATATATCAATAAAAGTTTGATAATTAGTTGTCGTAACCTGGGTTAGATTTGATTAAAGTTCCAGATACGTTGGTTTCCGCTTGAGGAATTGGGAAAGCAATTAAGTTTAAAGGAGCAACACCATTAGTAGTTCCAGTTGTAGTATTTTTAGTAAGAGCAGTACCCCATCTTAGTAAATCCCACATTCTGAATCCTTCACCAATTAATTCTTTAGCTCTTTCTGCTTTTAAAGCAGTCATATCAACTGTTGTTGCATTAGCTAGACCTCTGTTGCTTAAGATTGAATTATAATAAGTTAAAGCAGTTGCAGGAGATCCTCCGTTTAATTCTGCTTCAACACCGTTTAATAAGACCTCTTCAATTCTTATCATACGGATGTTATTATCACCTGCTAAGGAAGGGTATTTTGCATTTAAGAATCTACCAGAAACACCTTCCGCTGCACCAATTACATTTCTTCTTACATCATTAACAGCATATGAATTATAGATAGCATTCTTAACTACTAAATTTTTGTAAGCCCCTGAACCATTTAAGAAATCATTCATAGATGGAGCAATCGTAACTGCAGACCCAACAGCCAATTCAAACATAGAGTTTGGAGCAGCATTGTTAAGTGCGAAACTTGCTACATAAGAGTCAGCTTTAACAGGGCTCCAATTACCAGAACCAACTACATCAGCTACTAAACTTCTTACTTTTGCATAATCCCCTTTGTATAAATAATATCTAGACATTAAAGCTTCAACTGAATAATCATTTAAAACAGTTTTATCACCATAGTTATTATTAGAGTTGCCATCTAAATACTGGAATGCTTTTGCGAAATCCGACTCAATTTGTGCTTCAGTCTGAGCCACAGAAGCTCTAGCCATATTGGCACTTGGATTATATTGTAGCGGCAATACAGCACCAAGCTGAGCTGGGTTTTGTGTATATTTCTGTCCATACAATCTCAATATATCAAAAAATACCTGAGCTCTAAGCGCATAAGCCTGTCCTTTCAGGTGCTTTACTTTCTCACTAATTTCTGCTGCATTAGTACTAGCAGACCAAGTAAGATTATCTGATGTATTGATAATAACATTAGACTTAGCAATTGCAGTGTACATTGCAGTCCATGCACCTGTAGCTACAGCATCACTTGAAGTCATGGTATAGTTCATGGTTGTACTGTGATATCCACTTCTATTATTAGAATACATTTCATCACTTCTTACTTCAGAAGTTGTAACAAAATAATTTCCATAATAGTTAAAGTCTCTTAGAGTTCCATAGTTACCATAAACAAAAGACTGTAATTTTTCAACTGTAGTAATATCAGCTTGTTGCTCCTCATTCGAAAATTTTGTTTCTAAAAACTCATCGCCACAAGATGTTAGAGAAAAAGCTCCTAACAAGACTAAGGCAGTTCGTGTAATATATTTTTTCATTTTTATAAAATTTATATTTTAAAATTCAACATTAAACCCTACTAAATAAGTTTTCATAGGAGGCAAGTTTAAATCTGTAGTACCTAAAAGTGCCATATCTGGATCAAATCTTAGGTTTTTATCATATTTATGAGTCCAAATGTTGTTACCCATAACATATACTTGAATTCTATTAAGTTTTGAACCTTCTAAGAAACTCTTATCAAATGTATATGCTAATTTAATATTACTTAATCTTAAATAATCAGCTTTATACAAATATCTTGTTGAAATTCTATTTGATAATTTATTTCCGTTATAGATTGGTTTTGGATTAGCTGCATTAGGATTGTCAGGAGTCCAATAATCCATTTGTGAAGCATATCCTGCATAAAATAAGTTGTACTGACCATCACTTTGCGTGTAGTTTGCCCAGTTGTCATACAGTGTACCTCCGAAGCTATAAGTTCCTTGAGCAGATACTTCGAAATTTTGGTAAGACATTCTGATACCAACACCACCATAATATTTTGCAATTCTATTACCTTGAATAGCTCTTTGCGCTTTGTTATAGTCGTTTGTAGTTGCACCATCAACTCCATTTACGTACCAAAGTGGATCTCCGTTTGTAGGATCTACTCCAGCCCATTTTCTCATGAACCAGCTGTTCATGGTTTCTCCCTCACGAACTAATGTAGCTCCACTTAAGATTTCTTTACCACCATAAAGTTTAGTAACTTCATTATCTAATATAGAAAGGTTAGCATCCATGCTTAAAGCAAATCCTTTTGGATCAGCAGGCTTTAAGATGTTAGCATTTACACTAAATTCATATCCTTTATTCACCATTTCCCCTACATTCTGGTTGTAGCTTGCTAAACCTTGAGAAAGAGAAAGTGGAACACTAAGGATCATATCTTTAGTTGTCTTATGGAAATATTCAGCGGTAAGAGTTAAATCATTATTAAAGAAACCTAAATCTACACCAATGTTAAGAGGATTTACAACCTCCCATTTCAAATTAGGATTAAGTAAACCACCATAACTAGCTCCTGCATGGTTGTTATAGTTAAGCCCATAAGAATAAAGAGCATAAGGGCTTGCGGTAATTCTGTTACCTACTTCACCATAAGATGCTTTTACTCTTAAGTCATTGATATACTTGTTACCTTGAAGCAGCCATTCTGCAAAGTCAACACTTGCACCAACTGAATAGAAGTTTGCTCCTTTAGAACCTGGATAGAACTGAGACAATGCATCTCTTCTAAACATCCCATCAACATTCAATATTTTATCAAATCTATAGCCTAAGCTTGCTCCATATCCAGATCTTGTATTAATATTATTATATCCACTATTTCCAATTGGTTTAACGAAGCTATCTAATGATTGGAAAGCAGCTTCACTCAATGCTGTTACATTTGAAGTACCAGACAAATATTTCTGGTTCATCTTATATGACTCCTGGAACGCCGTAACATTAAATCTATTCTTATCACCTAAATTGAAAGTATAGTCTAACATGTTGATCATGTTGTAGTTGAAATACCTACTATTACTTGTAACCAACTGACCTTCAACACTATATCCATCACCATGAAGAGGAGACCAATATACATCTTCCTCTATATTGATATATTCAGGAGCGAATGTAAATTTATAGTTTAAGTTTTTCAGGATTTTATATCCAACATTAAAGTTTCCAAAGAAACGTGTTGTATTTGCCTTATTATAGTTAATTTCCTGTAAAGCAGCTGCATTAAAGTTACCAGAAGGTAAACTGTTTGCAGGTCCGTAATACCAAGATCCGTCAGGATTTCTTACTGGATCAGTAGGTAAGTTAAAATACTGAGCAATTAACGGGTTAGAGAATGCACCTGCATCTGCTAACGTGTGCATAATACTATTTGAGAATTGTAAATCAGTATTAATTGTCAAACGATCTGTTGGTTTGTATTCAAACTTAAGACCCATGTTTGCCTTCTTAAAATCACTCCCTTTATATATACTTTCTTGATTAAAATAACCTAAAGAGTTATAATATTTGAATTTATCTGTACCACCAGACATATTGAAATTAGTCTCAGATTGCGTAGCAGATCTTTGTAATTCTTTTGTCCAGTTTGTATTAGTTCCCATATAAGGAGCAATACCTAAGAAATCTTCAGCAGGGTCAACAATAGCATTGTATGCCTCTTGTGTTGAAGAGAATCCAAATGGAGTATAGTTAAACATTGTTTGAGAGGCAAGCTTCAACCAATCATCTTTGCTTATTGCATCTGGCATTTTAACTGCCATTTTATTAGTCCCGAAATTACTAGAGAATTTAAATCTTGGCTTACCAGCCTTTCCTGATTTTGTAGTAATAATAACTACCCCAGCTCCAGCATCAGCACCATAGATTGCAGTAGAAACTGCATCTTTTAATACTGTCATTGATTCAATATCATCTGAATTCAAGTTAGCTAAGATATTCCCTGTTGTGTTATTGCTCGTCAAATCTCCAGAAGCAACTCTTACTCCATCGATAACAAATATTGGGCTATTGTTTCCATTGATAGAAGTATAACCTCTAATTCTCAATGTAACAAATCCCCCCGGCTGACCAGAAACAGTACCTGCTTGAACCCCAGTAACTCTACCCATCAAGGCTTTTTCTGGTGAAGAAACAGGAAGATCATTAATCTTGTCTGCCTTTACTGTACTTACAGAACCTGTAATTTCTTTAACAGCTTTTTTCTGTCCTAACCCCACCATTACGACTTCGTCAATCTCAGTAGAAGCGGTATCCTTCTTTGCTTTTTGCGCATAAGCCACCTGTCCTAAGAAAAACAGAGCCCCAGCACTTAATACACGTAGTTTAACATTCATATTAACAAATTTTAATATATTTTAATGGGCAAATATGTTAATAAATATTAACATTTGCAAGTTTTTCTCCTATACATCTTACACTTTTTTTCACACATTACTTGAAATATTACATTAAACAAATGAGATTCAATAACAATACTCAGTTTTTATTCCATAAAATGCAAATTTTTAACACTTAGAATTTTTTTTAACACATTATCATCAGTCTTAAAAATGTTATTTAGAATCAATACAAATTAAAAAGATCGAAAATAATAGAAAAACCACTTTATAAAAAAGTGGTTTTCATATATTTAGAAGAAAATTATTTCAACATATTTTTTATAGACATTCTCGTTCAGATTACTTATATCAGTGAGTTTGTTCCTGTTTTAGCTATCTTCAAAACTTCACTATTTAAAAAAAATACACAAAAAAAGAAATTTTACTGAAAAATGGATTTACTGAAATTTCTATGTCAGATTAACTCCTGAAAATCTCTTACAAATCGATCAGTTTTAACTTTTAAAAATAATATAAGCATAGTATTAAATTTGTATATTTTTCACATTATAGAGAAATTTTAGTTTAAAAATTTTTAACATTTACTTTTACAACAGGGGTTATAGCTATTAAATATAAAATATTATCTGTTTTAAGTGTAAATACTTCTCAAAAAAAGGAATTATATTAGATCTATATGAATAAAAAACGCTTTGGAATTAATGAATAAATTATCACTCATATCATCTTATTTAATAACTAAAAAAAAATCCATTTTAACCAATATAAAATGAGACTTATTGAATTTTGACAGCATCATAACCATTAAGTAATGAATTGAAGCCTAATAAAATTTCATAAAGACTTATATAGGAAAAAAAAAAACCACTTTTTACAAAGTGGTTTTTATATATTCAGAAGATTATTATTTCAACTTCTTTTTAACAGCTACTTCCTCGTATACTTCAAGGATATCACCTACTTCAATATCATTATAGCCTTTTAGATTCAGACCACATTCGTAACCTTTTGTTACTTCTCTTACATCATCTTTGAAACGCTTCAAGCTTTCCAATTCGCCTTCAAACTTAACGATACCGTCTCTAAGAACTCTTACTTTAGAACTTCTGGTAACTTTTCCTGAAAGAACCATACATCCAGCAATTGTTCCAACTTTAGAAATTTTGAATACTTCTCTAATTTCAACATTCCCAATTACCTGTTCTTTGATCTCAGGAGAAAGCATACCTTCCATGGCTTCTTTCACTTCATCAATAGCAGCATAAATTACTGAGTATGTTCTGATCTCGATTTCTTCTTTATCCGCTAATTCTTTAGCATTTGCACCAGCTCTTACGTTAAATCCGATAATAATCGCATCGGAAGCTGTTGCTAAGTTAACATCAGATTCAGTAATCTGTCCAACTCCTTTATGCAAGATGTTTACATTGATCTCTGCAGTAGATAATCTCTGTAACTGATCAGAAAGTGCTTCTACAGAACCGTCCACATCCCCTTTCAGGATAATATTCAATTCTTTAAATTCTCCTAATGCAATTCTTCTTCCAAGTTCTTCAAGCGTAGTATGCTTTTTAGTTCTTATTGAAAGTTCTCTTTGAAGTTGTTCTCTCTTATTAGCAATTGCTTTAGCTTCACTTTCATCAGAATACACCTTAAATTTATCACCTGCTGTTGGAGCACCATCTAAACCTAAAATAGTAACAGGAATTGACGGGCCAGCTTCTTTAAGGTTTCTACCTCTTTCATCAAGCATTGCTTTTACTTTACCGTGGTTTTTACCTGCCACCACATAATCTCCAACTCTTAGGGTACCGGTTTGTACTAACATCGTAGCAACATATCCTCTACCTTTATCTAATGAAGCTTCAATAACAACACCCTGAGCTGCTCTATCCGGATTAGCTTTTAAATCCAGCATTTCTGCCTGAAGTAATACTTTCTCTAATAGAACGTCCATGTTGTTACCAAATTTCGCTGAAATTTCCTGCGCCTGAACATTTCCTCCCCATTCTTCTACCAGGATATTCATACCAGAAAGCTGCTGACGAATATTATCCGGGTTTGCAGATGGTCTATCTACTTTGTTCAAAGCAATAATCATCGGTACACCTGCAGCCTGTGCGTGAGAAATTGCTTCTCTCGTTTGAGGCATCACGTCATCATCCGCTGCAATCACAATAATTGCGATGTCTGTGATTTGAGCACCTCTGGCTCTCATTGCGGTAAACGCTTCGTGACCAGGTGTATCTAAGAATGTTATTCTTTGTCCGTTTTCTAATTTTACGTTATAAGCTCCAATGTGCTGAGTAATCCCTCCTGACTCACCGGCAATAACATTTGTTTTTCTGATGTAGTCAAGTAATGATGTTTTACCGTGGTCAACGTGACCCATTACTGTTACAATTGGTGCTCTAGAAGATAAATCTTCTTCAGTATCCATATCTTCTTCAGATTCAACCTCTTCCAAGTCAGCATCTGAGAATTCAATTTTATAACCAAATTCGTCTGCTACTAATAATAAGGTATCAGCTTCCAGTCTTTGGTTCATTGTTACCATTACCCCAAGAGAGAAACATGCAGAGATCACTTCTGTAGGCGAAACATTCATTAAGCTGGCCAGTTCACCTACCGTGATGAATTCGGTAACTTTTAATGTTCTGTCCTGAGCATCAATCTCCTGCTGACGTTCATCCTGTTCTCTACGGAATGTTCTTTTATCTTTTCTGTGTTTTGCAGATTTCGATTTACCTCCTTTATTAGTAAGTTTTTCAAGAGTTTCCTTGATTTGGTTTTTAACCTGCTCATCAGTAAGCTCAACAGGCATTGTTCTTTGTCCCGGTCTGTTATTATTATTCTGACCTGGTTTTTTGAACCCGCCGCCTTGACCTGGAGGACGATTTCCCTGGTTGTTTCCAAAACGGTTTCCACCTGGGCCACCTTGTCCTGGAGGACGGTTTCCACCTGGGCCGCCTTGTCCCGGAGGACGGTTCCCCTGAGGGCCTGTATTAGGTCTGTTTCCACCACCTTGTTGGGTGTTGTTTCCGCCTTGTTGGTTATTACCTCCATTTTGAGGAGTATTATTGCCACCTGGCTTCTCAATTCTCTTTCTTTTCTTTTTAGCTCCGGAGCCTGGTTTTGGTGCAAATTGAGATAAGTCGATCTTTTCACCAACGATCTTAGGGCCGTCAAGTTTTTGATAAACCGTCTCAATTTTTTGAGATTCCTGAGGTTCAAATTCGTTCTTTCGAGGTTCTGTTTTCACCTCAACAGGCTTAGCCGCTGGCTCAGCCACTGGTTTTGGAGTTTCTTTCACCGGCTCAGCTGGTTTTTCCTCCGCTTTTTTCTCTTCCACTTTTGGCTTATCTTTTTTAGCCGGTCTATTTCTCGTTTCTATTTGGGACAAATCAATTTTATCCAGAACTTTGAATTCCTGTTTTTCAGGAGCTGCTTTAACTTCAGGTTCAGGTACCGGTACCACTACTTCTTCTTTCTTTTCTTCTACAACCGGTGCAACTGGAGCTGCAGGAGCTTCTTCAACTTCGGCCTTCTTAGGCTCCAAGTCTATCTTACCTAAAATCTTAGTTTCTGGTTTATTAGCTTTAGCTCTTATTACTTCAGGGGTTTTCTTTTCCTCAATTTCCAACTTTTCTTCCGGAACTTTGGTGATCACCACCTCATGGGAAGCTTTTCGTTGTTCGCCATCCTTGGCAAACTCAGCTTCCAATGCAGAATATGCCGCTTCTTCTAATTGAGCGTTAGGATTGCCTTCAACCACGATCCCCTTGGATTGTAAAAACTCCACTAGTCTGGACATCGATATGTTGAATTCCTTAACCGCTTTATTTAATCTTATTTTTGGCATCTATTATATTTACTATTTTTTTAATTCTTAAAATTAAAGTATTTCTTTTTACTGTTATTAAAATTTATTAAAAAATCTTAATCTTCAAATTCTTCTCTTAGAATACGCTTCACATCTTCAATAGTCTCCTCTTCCAAGTCAACCATATTCAAGAGGCTCTCAGTCTCTTTATCCAATACTGATTTTGCAGTAGTAAGACCTACTTTTTTAAATTCATCCAGAACCCATTGTTCGATGTCATCATTAAATTCTCTCAAATCAACATCATCATCTTCGCTAGATTCTCTATATACATCAATTTCATATCCTGTTAACCAAGAAGCAAGTCTGATATTCTGTCCTTGCTTACCGATTACTTTAGAAATTTCTTCAACAGGTGTGTATACTAATGCATAGTTTCCATTCTCGTTGATATCAATTTTATTGATGGTAACATTCCCTAAAGCTCTTTTTACCAAAATTTCAGGGTTTTTAGACCACTGAATAACATCGATGTTTTCATTTCTCAACTCTCTTACAACCCCATGAATTCTGGATCCTTTCACACCCACACAAGCACCAACCGGATCTATTCTGTCGTCATAAGCATCTACTGCAATCTTCGCCTTTTCACCAGGAATTCTTACTACTTTTTTAAGTATAATCGTTCCATCCTGGATTTCAGGAATTTCCAGCTCCAATAATTTCTCTAAGAATTTCGGTGCAGTTCTGGAAATAATAATCTGCGGTTTAGAACCTTTAAAGTCTACCGTTTCTACAATAGCTCTGATGTTCTCTCCTTTTTTAAAGAAGTCGGAAGGAATCTGATTTTCTTTTGGTAAAATAAATTCATTGTCTTCGTCATCCAGCAAGATCACATGTTTGTGACGGATATGGTGGATTTCTCCGATAACAATTTCCCCGATTTTATCTCTAAACTGCTCATACAACATGGCATTATTATGCTCCTGAAGTTTTGTTGCTAAAATCTGCTTCAACGTAAGAATATTCCTTCTTCCCAATTGGGCAACAGGAATTTCCATTGTAAAATCCTCTCCTACTTCAAAAGTAGGGTCAATTTTCTTTGCTTCGGAGATTTCAATTTCCAAATCATCATCTTCAGACATCTCATCTTCTACAATAGTTTTATTCAAAAATATCTGAAAATCTCCTTTATCAGGGTTCACAATCACATCAAAATGATCATCCGAATCAAATCTTTTTCTCAAAAGTGTTTTCAGTGAATCTTCAATAATTGCCATAAGATCAATCTTACTGATCCCCTTTTCGTCTTTAAAATCACCAAAGGATTCAATCAACGCTATATTATCCATCTATTCTTTTTTCTTTTTAAAATTTAATTACTACTAATGCTTTTTTAATCTCAGAGTAAGGAATTTCCTTTTCCTCTTCCACATCTACTTTTCCTTTGCCGATATCTTTCGGTTTACGGTAACGCAGAATAAGTGTGATTTTCTCTTCATCCACTTTGGACAGCTCCCCTTCGATTGTAGAAGAATCCTCGAGCATTACCTCAATTTCTCTTCCTATATTTTTATTGAACTGTCTTGGAGTTGACAATGGCTCGCTCAGTCCTGCAGACATCACCTGAAGGCTAAAGTCATGCTCTTCACGATCCATATTGAATTCTACTGCACGGCTTGCATCAAGGCAGTCCTGCAAAGTAACTCCGTTATCACCATCTAAAATCACCGTAATATCATCCCCTGCCGAAAATTTTAAATCAATAAGAAATAAATCTTTTCTGGTTTCAAGGAATTCATTTAATAATGTTTCTATATTCTTTCTAAACTCCATAAATTTTACCTTGATTTACCTGTACGAAAAAAGGCTTTCTCCCGAAGCCTTTTCATTATTTTCTGTAAATCCAATGCAAATATACGCATTTTTTCTAAAAAAGCAAAATCATCTTATAATCAAGCAAATAAGTTGGAATTCATTTATAGTAAATTAAAAGACACCGTGAAGGTATTTTTATTATTTTTGTCCTTGAATTTAAAAAACAGACATTTTGAATATAACGATTGTAGGAACAGGTTATGTAGGATTAGTCACTGGAACTACCCTGGCAGAGCTTGGCAATTCAGTATACTGTGTTGATATTGATGAAAAAAAAGTAGAAGGTTTAAAAAACGGCGTAGTTCCCATCTATGAGCCGAACCTTGAAGAAATGTTCCACAGAAACATCCAATCCGAAAGGTTATTCTTCACCACCAATCTTAAGGAAGCACTGGACAAAAGCGAAGTTATCTATTTAGCCCTACCTACGCCTCCCGGAGAGGATGGTTCGGCAGATCTTTCTTATGTATTACAGGTAGCTAATAATATCGGAGAACAAATGACCGAATATAAGGTCATCGTTAATAAAAGTACAGTTCCTGTAGGAACAGCGGACAAAGTAAGGGAAGCTGTTTCTTCAAAAACAAACATTCCTTTTGATGTAGTTTCCAATCCGGAATTCTTGCGGGAAGGTTTTGCCGTTGAAGATTCCATGAACCCTTCAAGGGTAGTTGTAGGAGCCAGCTCTGAAAAAGCAAAAGACATTATGGCTAAAATTTACCAGCCATTTACCAATATTGGAATTCCTATTATATTTATGGATGAAAAATCATCCGAACTTACAAAATATGCAGCCAATTCATTTTTAGCGGTAAAGATTACGTTTATGAATGAAATTGCCAACTATTGTGAAAAAGTAGGGGCAGATGTTGACAAAGTAAGATTAGGAATGGGAAGTGATGACAGAATCGGTCACCGCTTTTTATTCCCGGGAATTGGATATGGCGGAAGCTGTTTTCCCAAGGATGTAAAAGCATTGATAAAATCCGGCAAACAGGAAGATTTCAATTTTCAGATTCTTGAAGCCACAGAAAATGTAAATACCACTCAAAAAGTAATTTTAGTTTCTGAGATTGAAAAATATTTCGGAGGCAGCATTGAAGGAAAAAAAATCGCCATGTGGGGATTGGCCTTTAAAGCTAATACAGACGACATCCGGGAGGCCTCCTCTTTAGACAATATTGCGTTA
>Ga0153980_1001153_pt1 | contig 11280 bp, 2 predicted proteins | sample TSGA064MetaG_FD_104722 | JGI IMG/M metagenome (GOLD analysis project Ga0153980, IMG submission 104722) | Attine ant fungus gardens microbial communities from Georgia, USA - TSGA064 MetaG | ecosystem: Host-associated > Fungi > Mycelium > Unclassified | place: USA: Georgia, Magnolia Springs State... | reverse complement strand
GACTACTCTCAAGTTGACCTAGTAAGCTATAACAATTTCTGGTAATGTATTCATCTACACGGTCTCCTACTTTAACTCGATTAAAATTTAAGGTGCGGATGGTTAAACCTCGATTGTCACCTACCGAAAGGGTCGGTGTTCCTTTAAAGATAGAATTGACTTTCATATTTTAAACTCCTCTCTTTATGAAAGGTAGTATTTGCTACCTTTTTTTATGTTATTAAACTATTTTAGCCATCCTTTTCAGTAGAAACACAGCAGTCTTAAATATAAATTTGAGACTCATGCATCGTATCATTCTCATCTTCATTTACTGTAAACCAAGGATAGATGGTGACTCGCCTTTCATACCCTTTCGGGTTAACGGTACGTCTTTCTCGTCCTAAGTGATCGTAATCATAACTCGTGATATACAAAGGTTGATTCATATCTTTATCTTGAATATATTGCCAGTCATGAAAATAAAATGGTTGAGAAGTTCGAAGAACCAGTCCATTAACACTATAAACAACGCGTTCTGAAATAATCCATCGCTCAACTAAATTATCAGAATCAGTGGCGATTTTATGGTGACTTCTAAGTAATTGTTGATTAGGAACAGGGTCTGTTCTTGTTGCACAATGAATAGTTCTTCCAAAACCATCGCTAAACATAATATTGGCTTGGATTTGTTGCGCCGGATCGGATGGATAGCGATCTGCACTTAAATTTAGTACAATTGTGGGTTGGCGTTTTACCCCTCTTAGTAAGCACAAAATAGCAGGAGGTACTAACTCATCATGTGAGGATGCAATTCGTCCACGAGCTCTTATTCTTCCATCTGATGTTATAAAGCGCTGCTTTATCAAAAAAGACCACCAAGTCGCACTATCCGTAATGGTTTTAGAGAGCTGCTCAAGGGAAAGCCTCCCCATCCAACTATGGTCATCATATACAAAACAACTAGCAACAGGTAAAGAAGGCGTTAAGATGAGCCCTTGGTCAATGGTCTTAGGTGGAATAAATTCAACTTCTGGGTTAAAGCCAACTTCTTCTCCATTTTCTGTTCCCCAAATTCGGGTGTCTGTAACCCGACCTAAAGCATCCAATGTAACTAGACTCTCATTGTGATTGGCATCAGTTATTTTAATCGGTTGTAAAAATCGATAATCATAGTTAATTTGGGTCTTATTACCAAGTACATCAGAAACAGATGTAATTACACAATAAAACTCATCCCAAGACAAAACTTGCTCGCCAGTTAACAGAGAGGCCTGTTGCCCGATCATCTGATAAAAGCCTTCTTTTTCTGCATAACGAGTAAATCCTAACTCTGCCACAAAAACATCTGTTTCCTCCTCATCACTTAATAAACGTTTACTTTGTTTATAGCCTGAGGAGTCGAGCAATGACTTTAACTCTTCTGGGCTAAGTACACCTTCATAAGCTTGTAAACTTGACTCGTCAAGAACTGCACTTCTAGTATAGTAAACTAATGCACGTAAGTCAGGTACCGTCTCTCCTAGATAAATGATCTCTGTCTGACCGCCATAGGCTTGTTCCTGAGCAGGAAATGCTAAAGTACCTTCACCACTTAGACTCTCTATACTTATTCTGTGTGAACAAACACTTTCAATAGAGTAGCCATAAGTATCCATTCGAGTTTGATGTGAAATTCCTAAACGCCAATTTTCAAAGGATGTTAAATGATACATTTTTTCTCTTTGTCTAATCAAACGTAAAACCGATTGCTGAGTATCATAGCTACTGCCCCAACTGGTTTCTGGTAAGGTATCAGGATATGGATTGTCTTCGGGCTTGACTCGACGGGGATAATGAATGGTGACGCTTTGGGTTGCAAAGCCATACTCATCATAAAATTGTTGGATCTGTTGAGTACATTGGGGATCCGTGACTATTTGCTCATACTGATAAGTAAGCTGTTCGATACTTAGCGGCAAAGTTAGACATTCAGAACCATGACTAGACAACAAACGGACTTGATAACGAAAACTTTCAGTCACATAAGGACAGGAACCCATTGGATCTTCTGCAAAAATTTCAGTGCGGATTGGCATCCCTTTTAAAGATCGATACAACCAGTACTCTTGCTGATCACTTAAAACAGCCATTGGCTGATCCTTCTTGGTTTCTAAATCAAATTGAGTCAAGAGCGTCGGGTTAAGTGAAAAAGCAGCTGAATCTTCTTGCCAATACTGATCCCTGGCCTTCTCTTCATCCTCTTTTCTCCCTCTATGATACCATGTACGACTTAGTGTTGGAGGCGTCTGACTAACTTCTATCCCTTGATGATCTCGTTCTTCCTCTTTTAGCTCAATATAACCAAAGCCTGTAAATTCTTTTTCATCCTTATCATAATAGCCATTACCATAAGTATAGGTTTCAACTTTGCAATGTCCGCTAATCTCATCAAGAGTTTGCACACAAGATAAGACATTGATTGGAAACGGCAAAGCAGGTACAGCAGTTGGATCTTTCTTTTTTTCATCGAGCCAATATTGAGCTGAACTTCGATAAAAAAATGAATGCGCACCCCCAAGATTATTATTGGTACTTTTTAATAAATAAGGCTTTAACTCACATAAGTTTAAATACCAACTGCGCGGCTTACTATGTGGGACATTTAAGATTAAATTAGCTACTCCCAAACCAGAAATATCTGTCGGTATCAGTCGACAAAGATGATCAAAATGGACACCGTCAGGTAATGGAATTCGTAATGGTTCACTAAACCCATTACCAGAAAGATTTTGATAAACAAGCAAACAGTCATGAGCGGCGTATATGAGATCGGCAGGACCAGACCCATCAAGATCCACTAGATAAACATATTCTGGATTAAAAGACGCTTTTTCAATATGAAAGCCTGGAAGCTCTAGCGGAGACCCAAACACGCCGTTGCCCATATTAGGCCAACAGGTTACACCATTGTACTTGATATGGACCAAATGAGATTGACCAGAGCCTAACAGATCACCAAATGCCACTAACTCTTGACGATCAAATCTTGCAATAGGCAACGTAATACCAGCATCTTGCCACACTTCAAGTGCTTTTTGAAAACCTCCTTCTTCTCCTGCATAAAAACGAACACTTTTAGGTCCAATCATCACCAAATCTGTTAAACTTGACCCTGTTATATTGGAAAACATCGCTTTCTCGTGAAAGAATTCGGTAGGAAGCGCCTTTAGAGGTACAAACTGAGACCATGTTTTATCTGAATTCATAGAATAGCTTCCAACCACTCCTGATTCCACGATTAACCAGTCTAAATAGCCATCGCCATCCATATCCATTAGCATACCACTTTGTATATTAGCAGGAATTTTAGGTAATGGTTTCCACTGTTCATAAGTGATTCCATCTGGAGTATGACTACGTATAGGAGAGCGGTAATACCATTGATTTTGATCTTGGTATAACATCCCCGGAATCCCTTCTCCAAATAGATCAACCATATGATAACTTATGTTGGCTTTAAACTCAGAAAAAGGTAAAAAAGGTTCCCAATCAACAGTTTTCTTAATGTTAAAAGAGGTATAATCCAGTTCCAGTGGAGGAAGACTTAACCTGGATCCGTCTTTTTCATAAGCCACTTGTTGCACGGAGCTTAACCGGGATACAGTAGGATTTTCACCATATTCCAGTGATATCCTCCAAATTAATGTTGGTTCCTCTCCAAGTTCAATAAAATTATGATACATGAATATGTGCCGACATAAGCGACAAGTTCGGAGTTCAAACCCATACTCATAACCGGAAAAGCTATCTGATCTTAACGCCCATTCTTCATTAAAATTAGCTTTCGGCCAATCGTCAATTGTTAGCTGGCTGTTACCATAATCAAACACGACTGTATACAGCCATTGATCATCTATAGGTAAACTTCTATCCCAGAGATAAAGGGTATCCGATGGCACCCTATTACCATAACGAATAGCTTGGATATAGCGGTTGCTACCATATTGATGGTTGTTTTGTTCAAGATTGATACCTACGCTATTTTCTTCTTTGTATTCATAATAAATATGCTCTCCCAAAGGAGATAAAGATTCTTCCAATAACCATTCTGCTATTTGTTCAGGTACGTTTTTAGAGGCAATACGGGCTTGAGAATTTTTACCCAAACAGTTTAACGATCCATCGGCTGAATGAACCAACCAAAACGGTGCCGTTACACTCCTTTCTTCAGCTTGCCAATATTCTATCAAGTTAAAACTTCCTTCTATTCTTGGAAAATAACGCGTAACGGTAAATACCTCACCTAGAGGTATGCCTTGTGCTGTATCTGTCTTCCTGTTCACTAACTGTCCCTGGGCATTTCTTTCGGGAATCATCACCTCTCCATCAGGACCCATAAATTGATCTTCAAGAGTATATTTGGGGATTCCTTTAGTTGTTCTGCGACTTATCTGCATAATTCCCATATTCCAACCGATACCAAAAGGTCCATTACCACCACCGCTGTTGTAAGAAAGATTTAAATTGGGTGTTAAACCACGGGAAGATGAAACGGGTATCGGCACATTAAAGCTTGCGATCCCGTCAGAGCTTGGAGCTGCCATGCTTCCTCCCATGCCTGTCATGGAACCCCCACCTTTAGGTAAAGATGGTGAAAATAATTCTATCCTTGTATCATTAGATTGTGACATCTTCTAACCTCCTTTATCGAGGTATGTGTACACATACCTCGGAATGATTTACTAAATCCTTCTCTATTTAATGACATAACGAATGTGGAAGATAATATCACTCAAACTTTCTAACAAGTAGCGCTGATCACCGTCTAATCCTGTATTAAAAATCGATAACCGCAAGGTACCCGATGATAAATTCATCCCTTCAAAAGGTAAATATCTGCTATCATTAAAATCTGTTATAAATAATCCACTATCATCCACACCATGAGAAAGTGTAACCAATTCATTTCCTAAAGCTAAGGTCGCTTCTATATCTTGATAAGGTCCTAAAAGCGTAGGTAATGTAACAGACAGATTCTTAATAGTCCGAATCCTTTCAGACATGTTATAGGAACGATCCAATCCTAAATAAGATAAGTCAAGAGAAGCAGTAAACGTATGATTAATGGTATCCTCCTGTACCTGAACTCCGTTAATGGTTCTAGGGAGATCGCCACTTAAAACTCCCTTAACTAGTTTGGTAAAGGTAAGGTCTGGTTCTTCTTTTTGAATTAAATGAGCAAGAGATACAGTTTTTATGGCCTCCATCCCTCGCTTATTTTCCTCTAACCAGACATTATCTAACTTTTGAAGTTCCACCATGAGTTTCTCGCCAGCAAGTAAACCTTGATAAAGGTCATTCCAAGAAGGTAGTGTCAAGATCCCATTAATTTTATTGACTCCCAACTCTTTTTCTAAAGCATTTTTAGCCATCCAACATATCGGTAAGGCTAAATCATACATTTGATAGTAAAGAGCTGACAAACGTCCCACCAACCAGTCGTATAGATTCTGACTGGTAAAGCGAGTACTTTGCAATTCATATACGGCCTGAGCATTTACTTGCTCAGTTTCTGCCAAAACAAGTTGCTTCTTAACTGCTTTAATTTGCTCTTGTGTCGATAAAATTTGTGCATCTAGCTGAGCCACTTGATTATCAGCATTCTCTCGTTGCATCTCCCAATCATCTCGGCGTCGGCGATAATTTTCACTAATATCAACAATATTAGCGGTTTGATCTAGTGCATTCGCACTAATTAAAAGACCTTGACTGATAGCAGAAGGAATAGCTCCCCAATTAGAACCCCCTACAGCCAAACCAAATATATTAGGAGCTGTACTCGCTCCACCAGCAATGCCTAAGGGGATGAGCGAACTGAGATTGGTTAATGTAGCACTAGAGCGTAAACCTAATGAAGCGGCTTCACCATCAGATATCCAATTGTCCAATAATCCAGAATAATAGGATTTATTCGACTGGGCTCCTGTTTTCGCTAACACAATAGCTTCAAGGCTCGCTTCTAATGATTCAAGATTTTTTTCTTGAATCTGACGAGTTTGCTGTAACACGATTTGTTGCTGAGATTGGACCAGTAACGCCATAGCTTCGGCATCTTGTCTTTCCAGTGCACTTTGTAAAGCATGACCAAAATTAATCACATTGCTTAAAGCCATCCGAGCCTTATCAATGACGACAGGAAAACGATACATACTATCGGAATTTGAAGAACCGTTACTACTTCCTCTTAAACCATCACCTGCATATTGACGACGCTGTATTTCACTTGGATCCATTGGCTCAGCATATAAAGGCAAATGCAAGGGTTGTCCGTCTAAACTCAAATGATGACGTAAATTATGTAAACGTAATTCTACTCGTTCCCACAAAGTTAGTAATTCTTCATTATACGGCGGTAAGAAATGCCCGTATTCTGAATGAAGCGACAACCTTAAGGCTTCTACATTTGTCTCTGCATTTCTACCATATCCTAATTCTGCTGTCATTAAATCGGTCTCACTTTGTAAAGTAGGGTTCGGCCAGTTATTAAGCATCGGAATTTCAGGTCGGAGGCCAAGTAGCTGATTCGCTTGGACGTAGTACATCTTTGCTTCCGATAAAGCTTCCCTTTCCAACCTCCGATATAAATTGTCACCGCGATTAATTAGCAAATCTACCGTTTGAATAAAAATGGCAAGCTTGTATTGCATGGGATCGGCCATTGCAATTTCATGGGGGTCTGATGTCATAATAGATAAGTTCTCATCCCATTGAGTCTCTTTTTGTAAGGGGACAAGATTCCAGTAGCGAACATTTCCTGTTTCATCCTTTAACCGATCTCCATAAACATCTCGATAACCTGTGCTATTAAAGATATATTTAAGCCACAGCTCTGCTATTTCAAATCGTTGTTCTGTTTGGAAGCGAACGGCGATTAGCCAAGGAATATGAAAAAAGATTTCCCAAAGATAAAGACCAAAAGGTCCGTAAAAAGCCGTCATCCCACCTAATTGATCGTCTCCTTGTACATCATAGTTAAATAAGGCATCCAAATCTTTAGCTAACAGGGCTGGTAAATCTAGATGTTTGCTTACTGTTAAAGCAATCGAACCAGCTATCTGACCTCCTGCTGGTGGCTCGTATTGATTATTGTTAATAGACCCATAATTATCCTCAAATTTAGTCGATAAGTTTTTATCAAAGGAAGACCATATCCCGGAGCTACTCAGCACCCAGTCATTCATATAAGTCGTGTTCGTGGCTTTCTCGTTATTCTGGGGATCTTGACTTGTTTCTAGCGATTGCCATTGGACATGTAATCGATCGTGGCTCCAATAAATATTGACATCATCTTTAACTGCTTCTGCAATGCTAGCAGAGATTTTTTGCCACTGGGACCACTTGTCCGGAATTAACAAATTTCTATTATTACGCCTTAAAGTCAAATTGCGCCAATAATACTCATGAGGTGCAGTTTTAGTTCGACCAACAAAAAATAATTCACTTTCATCATTTCCTCTGTTAGCTCTAATCGGAACTAAGTTTGTTAACTTATCATATTCATCTATATATATTTTTAAGGCATTATTCACACTGTCACTGGTAACTCTTCCTTGGCTGATACCGTGTTCTAAAGTCTCGAACAAATCTGTTTTGTTAACTCGTAGCGACGGATTAATATACGTACCAGCATAATACTTAAGACGCTCTTTACCAGCCCAGGTCCCATAACGCTTGTTAAAACTATTCCAATGATTAAGGAATCTTCCTGTTTCAAAATGACTGTTACCTTCCGTCGTTAATTCTCCATCGTGACCCTCAATACAACGATTGATGTATAGTTGTAAGCTATTAATGGCTTCTACTATAGGGGTTGTTTTTACTAGATCACTAACCTTAGTGTCTAAAAGGAGATATTCATATAGAGAATCTGCATTCGTGATTTTACTTTCTAGCTCTTTTGGGAGACTGTAGGTCATATAGTGACTCATTAAAGCATCTCGACGCTTCTCTTTAATTGATTGCAATAAAGTAACGGTAGACATAGTTTTTACCACCTTTCATTGTGATCTTAATTTTATCCTTGTATGGTTGCCATCAAACTATTAGCTACCGATATGATTAATTCGGCTCTTTCAGCCGTTTCATCTTCTACTGCCATGCCGAATAACTCTCCTAGAGTTCGACTACCAACCTTAAGTTGACTTCCTAAATTAACCCAGGTTTCCAATTTAAAAACTTGCTCAAAATTTTTAGGATATTCCTGCTCTCCAAATAAATAATAGTTCATAGCTGCTGTATATGCTTCATTCCATCCATGAATGTTGGCAAGCAGCTTGATCGCATCATCTGCTGTAAACGCTCCAGAGTTAACTTGTGCAAAGTAACGCATTCCCTGATCGCTGGAAACATGAATTCGTTGTTGCCACTCTTTTAAACGTGACAGCACTAATAATAGAATTAATGAAGGAGTTAGAACGGGTTCACCTCCGTCGAAAAGCTGCTTAGGGTTTTGGCACAAAAACGCAAGATCCTGCTCACTTAGGGCACTCCAACGTATAATGAGTACAAACTGACTAATTTGTTGGCACCATTTCAGTAAATTAGGATGCTCTTCTAAGGCAACCAGTTCATCTTGATGACTTCGACTGAAATAATGCTCAATATTTTTTAAAAACTCCTCTAACGAAAACCCGACTTGACTATTGACTAACCAGTTCATTGCCTGTTCCATCACATTAGGCTTCATATTAAAATTTGCTGCTAATACCCGACAAAACTTCTCTAATGGTAACGTTTCTATTTTGTTTTCTTTCGTCATACCTCTTATGGATTCATAAGCTTTTAATAAAAAATTATACAATTCTGTGGTAGCTGTAAGGCTGTACTGATTAGTTATCATAGCTTGTAAAGAAAAAGAGTCAAGCTGATGTCTCATCATCCAATCAAGAATCATTTCCGTCTCATATATAATTTCCAAGGTTTTAAGACTATTACTTCCGCCAATTACTTTAAGCAAAGTATCTTCACCATCTGACATCAATAACCATAATAATTCAGCTTCGGTAAAACTTAAACCTAGCATCTGGGGAATTTTCCCCATCCGATAAAGCTGGGCCATTGTTCGTTCATTAGCGGTTATTATACGGTCAATCGATCCGAAGCAATAAGTGCCTATACGAGAAAACTCATCAGATGTAACCCCCATAGCCCCACAACAAATAGACTCGTTTAAACCTTGTTTTTCAACTAGGAATTGTAACGATATACCTAAAGGAAGTGTGTACCCTTTATCAGTACTTCTAAATGTGGATTCATAAAAGCTTTCTTTTCCTTCTTCTGCATAAGTGTTGATCTGACCCATAAATGTAGCAAACATATCTGCTGTAATTTGATAACGATTTTTCAGCCTAATGAACTCTGAAAGGGCACCCAGCACCGCTCTGTTCAATTCAGCTGCTTCGATTACTTCTTGAGTCGCCGTCCCAGTAAATCCATGATTACCATTCCACGTTATGCTATTAGATCCAGTATTAAACCATGTCAGCCTATTATGTTCAGTATCATAAAAGCTGTCGCCACTTACTAAAGTTATGACGGGTCTCGATCCATCTCGATTGAATAATTGAAGCTCTGTCTGCCTTCCTACAATCTGCCTCGATAAATCTATAGCTTGACTTTCTAACGATAACTGTCTAAAAGATTGCGTGGGCAATGGACGCAAATCGCTTATCTGATTCTGATTTAGATATAATTCAGTTAATAGTACCATTTCACTTAATGAGCTGATATCTGTAATTCGATTAATGCCTAAGGATAAAAGTTCTAGATTAATTAATCTTCTTAATGGATCAATGTCTATAATTTCATTTGTATTTAACAATAACTCCTTTAAAGCTGTTAACTCGCTCAATGGACTTATATCTTGGATCCTATTATTGCGAAGATCGAGCTTTTGGATATTTCTTAAATGTTGCATTCCCTCTAAATTGACTATCCCTCGATTTCTAAAAGAAATATCATTCATTAGATTATTTAACTGTTGTAATGATAACGTATCTGTTACGGCACCTCCAAAAGCTTCTGCCATTGCTAGGGCTAATGCTCGATCTGGAAAGGTATCCGAAAATGTTATGGTTACTCTTTGTCTAATGATACCATTAAAGGTTAGACCTCCCCATCTGACTTCATTAAGTCCCGTATCTTGCCAAGTAAGTAAACCCTCTTCATAAGTTCCTTGAGTAAGCCAATTCATATTAATTGTCTCCCCAGTTAGACCCACAATAATGATTGGTGAGCTTTGTCCTAGTAATATATTTGTCAACGTAATTTCCTGATCTCTTGCACTAAATGAAGAAAATGAGTGTCCTTGGATACCGCTTAAATTGCTAATTTGATTATTATTGAGCTGTAAATCAGTTAATCGTGTTAGCCCACTTAATGGCTGGATATCTTGTATTAAGTTATGATTTAACTGTAAGGTCATTAATTGTGTTAACTCACTTAATGGCTGAATTTTTTGGATTGCATTATGATTTAACTGTAAAATTGTTAAGCGAGTTAGGTTACTTAATGGCTGAATGTTTTGTATCCGATTATTGTTTAGTTGTAAGGTCGTTATTTGTACGAGATGCTGCATCCCTTCTAGATTTACTATCTCTTTGTTCTCTAAGTTAATAGTTCCAGATAAAAGATTTAATTCTTGTAAGGCGATAAGATCTGTTACTTTTTTTCCAAGGATTGCTGATACTCCTTGAGCTAATGATTGATCAGGAAAAATGTCCATTATTGTTCTGACGTTTTCAATATTGAATTCCTGCAAATGGATAAGGTGATAGGTTTCTAACATGGTTAGAGGAGCACCATCTCGTTCAGCGTTAACGCTTGTCACAGCTAATGAACCATTTAAAAGCCTATAAGCTTCTGATCCTAGTCGTTCAAAGGTAAAGCTACTTCTATTTTGATTGAATTGATTGGACATAAACATCGTTCTTGACCCTACGGGAGAAGTTCTCCAATCCCAAACATGGGTTCCAGCTACATTCCATACTTGGTAGGCTCCCATGGTTGAATTATAGCTTACTCTAAAAGTTTGTTCTCGGTTAGGATCACGCCTCCATACCTCCAATTCGCCATTAACATTAGTGATGGCGCTACTTGCTCCTACATTAAATCTAACTAACTTCCCATCAAATTGACCACTTGTTGAGGTTAGCTCACTCAGTCTTGAAAAATTTCCTTCTTTATCATCTTCTACGGCATTTTGAATATGATGTACATGATGATTCACATCTAAATTAGCAAGTACTGATGTATCTTCAT
>Ga0153980_1001145_pt1 | contig 11326 bp, 11 predicted proteins | sample TSGA064MetaG_FD_104722 | JGI IMG/M metagenome (GOLD analysis project Ga0153980, IMG submission 104722) | Attine ant fungus gardens microbial communities from Georgia, USA - TSGA064 MetaG | ecosystem: Host-associated > Fungi > Mycelium > Unclassified | place: USA: Georgia, Magnolia Springs State... | reverse complement strand
ACTTTGGTCAGCTCAATCGTCAGCAAAGGAATATCTTTGATCGCAAGACTGTCGAAAAAGAACGGCGACTGGTAATACATTTTTAAAATGTGTTCATCCCTCACCACCGGCGGCAGCTGATAGAGATCCCCGATGAACAGCATCTGAACCCCGCCAAAACGCTGGGTATTCCGTCTGATGAATCTCAGGGAGAAATCCATCATATCCAAAACATCCGCCCGCAGCATGGAAACCTCATCAATAATAAGAACTTCTACTTCCCGCAGCAGTTTAAGCTTATCTTTCCGGTATTTGAAATGAGGCATAAGATCGGCAATATTATTCCCGAGGCTCTCATCAATCCGTTCCGTAGTTGGCAAAAAAGTTCGCAAAGGCAAACCAAACATGGAATGAATGGTAACGCCACCTGCATTGATGGCGGCAATTCCTGTAGGTGCTACCACGATATGTTTTTTCCTTGTCTTTTTTACAAAATCATTAAGGAAGGTTGTTTTGCCCGTTCCCGCTTTCCCTGTAAGAAAAACACTTCGGTTGGTATGTTCTATTAAGTCAAAAAAATGATTGTTCATCACTGCAAAATTACGTAAATGAATTTGATTTTTCTATCTTGGCATACGTTTTGAAAATTATTGACCAGAAAAAAAGATTTATTGTGAAAAACCTATTCATAAAAATACCTCTGTTAGTATTATGTACTAGCTTAACCGTTATTTCGTGTAAAACCCAAACTCCTGCGACAGAAAATTTACCCAAAGACATTTCTGAAAGACCTGCCGATGAAAGCAGCCAAAAATATGATCAGGCGCAGCTGGATAAATTAAAGGCAACGATAAACAGTGAAATTTCCAAGGAAAAATGTCCGGGCAACACTGACGAATGGGCATCTGCACCTATGGGATCAAAAGCCTGCGGCGGACCAAAGTCTTATATCGCCTATCCTAAAAAATTAGAAGCTTCCATCTTACCTAAAATCGAAGATTATAATAACAAAGAAAAAGATTTCAACACCAAATTTGGAATCACTTCAGACTGTTCTATGATCGGAGAACCTGCAGGAATACGATGCGTCAACGGAAAAGCTGAAGTAATTTATCCCATACAGTAATAAAAAATATATTTTTTCAAATCAATTTGATTGGAATTGATGAGTAAGAATTTAATTAAAAAAGCTTCATCTTTTGAATGAAGCTTTTATTTTTATAATATTTTGAATTCTGTTATTCTTTATACCAAGAAGAATATTTCACATAATTATCTGCTATTCTATTCACTTCTCCTTCCAACAGCTGGGCAGAGATATCTTTAATTTTTCTGGCAGGAACGCCGCCCCAAACTTCTCCGGATTTAATATGAGTTCCCTGCGTTACGACGGAACCCGCTCCTACAATAGAATTTTCCTCTACCAGGCAGTCATCCATAACAATAGAACCCATGCCGATCAGTACATTATCCTGAATGGTACATCCATGCACAATCGCGTTATGCCCGATCGAAACATTATTCCCGATTTTCAGAGGAAATCTTTCATAGGTACAGTGCAGCATCACATTATCTTGAACATTCACCTTATCACCCATGGTAATATAGTTTACATCTCCTCTTATCACTGCATTATACCAAACGCTGCAATTTTTTCCCATCGTAACATCACCAATGATAATTGCTGTTTCCGCTAAAAATGTATCCTCACCAATCTGTGGTGTTTTTCCTAAAAGTTCTTTTACAAGCGCCATATTTTTACTTTGATAAATTAAATTGTGTTAATCTTAATACATCAATCTGATTGTTATCACTTCTGCTTTCAATGCCGGTCAGCTTTTATAGGTGACATTCCCTGTCTTCCTTTAGCCTTCTCATTTTTTCTAAATCGCAGTGATAGCAAAAATCTAACTTCCAATCGCTAGCTTCTAACTTCTAATTGCGTATTTTTGTATCTCAAATTTAACGAAAAAATGCGTACGATACTTATAGAACCAACTGAAAACCCAAAAGTGATGAAATTTGTTGCTGATTACAACTTGATTCCCGGGTCTTTAGAATTGGACAGAAGTTCAGATATTTCAGAAATTCCTCTTGCACAGGAGCTTTTCAATTATCCTTTTGTAGAAAGAATTTTCATCACAGCCAATTTTGTAGCAATTGCAAAGCAAGATACTATTGAATGGGAACATGTAGTGGAAAGCCTTAAAAATGTTATTGAAGATGAATTGCTTGCCAATCCGAGAATCTATCTTCAAAAGAAGAAAGAAATGTATCAGATTTATGCTGAAATGACTCCCAATCCTAATGTGATGAAGTTTGTTTCCAGCCAATTGCTGATTGATGGATTTGTTGAAGTAAAATCTAGAGATGAAGCAGAAGGAGTTCCTTTAGCTCAGATTATTTTTAAGGAATTTGATTTCACTAAAGAAGTTTTTATCTCTGATAACTTCGTGGCGGTAACCAGAGATCATTCTGTAGAATGGCACCAGGTAATGATGGCTGTACGCGGACTGATCGCTGAATATTTACAAAATGGAGGTGAAATTTCCAATGTTGAAGCGCAGAGACATGAAAATCCGGTTGAAAAAATCATCAACAGGGAGTATACCAACGATGAACAGAAGATTTCTGATATATTGAATGAATATGTGGCTCCTGCTGTAGAAAATGATGGTGGAAAGATTTCTTTAATGGAATATGATGAAGCCAGCAAAACAGCAAAAATGCTTTTACAGGGTGCATGTTCAGGTTGTCCAAGTTCTACAGCTACTTTGAAAAACGGAATCGAAAATATTTTAAAACAATTCGTTCCTGATTTGGTAGAAAGAGTAGAAGCTGTCAACGGATAGTCACAATCAAATGGGTAATAGAAAAAAAATTGTAGTCATTATAGGCAGTGCATCAAAAAACTCCAGCAATATGAAGTTAATTGAACAAGCTATTGCATCAGACGATGGTACTGATTTCCAAATTTATGATGACCTTTCTATGCTACCCCATTTTGATACTTCGTTAACAGATTCTGATACACCTGCGGAAATACTTAAGATCAGAGACGATATTAATCATTCGGCAGGCGTTATATTTTCTACTCCGGAATACATTTTCAGTATTCCCAGCAGGTTGAAAAACCTATTGGAGTGGTGTGTTTCTACCACCATTTTTTCTCAAAAGCCGACAGCTGTCATTACGGCATCAGCAAATGGAGAAAAGGGACATGAAGAATTAATATTGATTCTGAAAACCCTGGGTGCAGCAGTAGAAAATAACAATCAGTTGATCATACAGGGCATAAAGGGAAAATTCAATGATGAGGGCATTATTGAAGAAAATACTTTAGCCAAAGTATCAAAATTTATAGTTGATTTCGAAAACTCTATTTCATAATTAAAAATTAAAAATATTGGCTAAAAAAGGAATTTTACTGGTAAATCTCGGTTCACCAAGATCTACAGAAGTAAAGGATGTAAAGGAATATCTTGATGAATTTTTAATGGACGAAAAGGTAATTGATTACCGATGGATTTTTCGTGCATTATTAGTACAGGGAATTATTTTAAATACAAGACCTCCAAAATCCGCTGCTGCTTACAGAACAGTATGGACAGATGAAGGTTCTCCCCTGATCGTCATTACAGAAAAAATTCAGAAAAAACTTCAGAAAATTGTTGACGTTCCTGTAGAAATAGGAATGAGATACGCACAGCCGAGTATTGAAGCCGGAATTCAAAAACTTGTCGATCAAGGAGTTACTGAAATTGTCCTTTTCCCATTGTATCCGCAATACGCTATGAGTACTACGGAAACAGTGATTGATAAGGCAGAGGAAGTAAGAAAGAAAAAATTCCCGACAGTAAAGATCAATTATATACAGCCTTTTTATAACAGAGAGATCTACACCGACTGTTTGGCGGAGAGCATCAGGGAAAAACTTCCTGAAAACTTTGACGCGTTACAATTCTCCTATCATGGCGTACCGGAAAGACATATCTATAAAACGGATCCTACAAAAACCTGTAATTTAAACGACTGCTGTTCAAGGGATGAAAACCCGAGCCATCAGTTCTGCTACAGACATCAATGTTTTAAAACAACAGAGACTGTGATTTCTAAATTGGGTCTGCCCAAAGAAAAAGTAATTGTGTCCTTCCAGTCAAGATTAGGAAAAGACAAGTGGATGGAACCTTATACCGATGAAACGTTAGAAACGATTCCTAAAAAAGGCATCAAGAACTTAGCGATTGTCTGCCCGGCTTTTGTTTCAGACTGTCTGGAAACCCTGGAAGAAATTTCTGTGGAAGGTAAGGAGCAGTTTCAGCATGCTGGTGGAGAAAATTTCCATTATATTCCTTGTCTGAATGATGAAGACCGATGGATTGAAGTGGTAAAAACGCTATGCGAAGAAAAGCTTAATGAGTTTTATCTCGTTTGATACAAATTCGCGATATACATACAAGGCACTTGGTTTTCACCTAAGTGCCTTTTTATTTAAAAACAATTACACCCCATAAAAAACACCGTGTTTTAATTTATTTTTTTAATAAATCAACTAAACCCCTATAATTTTTATATTAAAATCATAAATTATATATTTTTTCATACCTTTACCCCATCAAAAACATTATTAACTTTAAAAATAATAATGATGTATACTACAGCCGACTTATTAAAACGAAAGATTGAAAATCTTACCCCGGAATTACTGAAAACCGTTGCAAGAATGGTTGAAAATCTCGAAATGGAAAACAGCCTGTCTATTCCGCAGTTTCAAATGGATGAAGTTTTGTACCGTATTCAGTTTCATGATGACTACCCTAAAACAAAACTTGATTTTTACGAAAATATTTCCGAGCTGAAAAAGAGCATCGCCTGATGAAAGTACTCCTCTCTTCTATCGCCAAAAACGACATCAAACTGCTGATGAGGGTATTCAATGCGGAAAGGGAAAATAAAGGAATTGAATTTCTTGATGACCTAAAGGAATCCATCACTAAAATCCAGGAACATTCCCAAACCCGGCTGATAATAGAAAAACAGATCACCGTTGATAAGATGCAGAATTTCCCTGTTCATATTCATTATATTTTTGAAAATGAAAACAGCTTGCTGGTGACTGCAATTTTTAAAGAAGATTGATTGTTAAGTGAAATATTAAGATCAATAACGCATAAAAAATCCGGGAAATTAAATTTTCCGGATTACTATTTTTAATAAATGGCTACATCCATTGTAAGATGAGTCAATATTAAAATTTATTTCTTAAGTAGGTTTCCAGCATTTTGCCCATTCACCATTACTATATACACTCCTGGAAGCATATTGGATGGAAGGTTTACCTCTAATTTATTCACCCCATCTGTTATTTTAAATCTTTCTGAAAGCTCTCTTTTTCCTGTTAAACCAATCAATTCAACCACTCCATTTCCTTCTTTCCCTTCAAAACCTACTGTGAATTTATCGGTTGCCGGGTTTGGACTGATCGTATAAAGTGATACATTAGCTACTGCTGCAGATTTACCCGCCGCAGAAGTACCTCCTCCCACTCCAACTGCATTCCAGGCATTAGTCGTCTGTGTTACTTCATTACTGCCTGCTCCGTATAAATCGGCTGCAGCCTGAAGCGAATACGTTCTGGCATTAGCATAGGTAGAAGAAGAAGTAAGATATGTGGTCAGTGTTCTGTAAGCAATTGCCCCAGCCTTATCCAGTCCAATTCCTGAAACATTATAAGCAAAGCCTTTATCATTAGTTCCGGTTCCGCCGGTTACCAATAAATAATACCAGAAATTCAGCACTCCTGAATTGGTATGAACACCACAATAGTCATTCTGCTGGTTAGGCGATGCACATCCTGAAGTAGTTGTAGTCTTCCAGTAAGTTCCCATATAGGTATCCGGCTGGCTATACGCATTAGGATTAGACATATCCCGAATCACATAATTAAAATCTTCTCCTAATTTCCAGCTCGCTTTAGCCGGTCTTGCCCAGAATTCTATACTGTTTCCAAAAACATCAGAAAAGCCTTCATTCAATGCTCCGGACTCTCGTTGATAAGCAAGGTTTGCTGTTTTAGAAGTCATACCATGGGTAATTTCGTGGCCGCAAACATCAAGAGCAGTCAATGGTTTCCCGCCATTGGTAGTAGCACTTCCATCTCCGTAAGTCATTCTCGTACCATCCCAGAATGCATTGAAATAATTGGTAGAATAATGCACATAGGATTTGATGGCAAAATGATTGTTATCAATACTATTTCTATTGAATTTTGTCTTTAGATAATCTACTGTTTTTTCTGCTCCCCAATGGGCATCAGCTGCGTATTGATCATTATTTGTATTTACATTATTCCAGATATTATCTGCATCTGTAAAATCTACAGCAGAGGCATAATTGGTTCCTTTTTTCAGATTATAGGTTTCCACAGACGTCCCGCCGTTACGCCCTGTCTCTCTTAATCGGTAGCTGCCGTTATAAGAATCAGCTACGATGGCCTGGCTTCCACTATAAACGGTAGTTGCCGTTCCCGGAGCATTGGTATCATGAATTAAGGCATCTGTTCCAAGAATTTCACCGTTTTTAGCATCTACAAATACATACTGTCTGCTTAATGGTTTTTCCGCATAGATATCAAACTTATATGCCAGTTTTAATTCTCCTAATTTCTCTTCTGCAGGATCTGAATAATATACCAATTCTCCTTTAGGAGCAAAAGTAGCATTAGGGTTTTTAGTATCTTTTTTAATAAAATCTTCTTCGTCTTTATTCTCCCATTTATAGGAATCCGCTTTTACAAAAGACAGGGCACTTTGCAGAGCAATACTTTCAGAAATCCCGGCTTTCTTTTCTAAAGTGGGTACTTTTAAAATCCATTTACCAGTTTCTCCTACAATTTTGCCTCCTTTTGTCTGTACAGCCATCATCCCATATTCCACAGGGATATTATTGATTGTCTGCTGAAATCTGTGGGTTTCAAAGCCCAGTGCATCTTTTTCCGAGCCTACCTTTACCCCTTGCCCCTGAGTAATCCTATTTGATTTTTCATCAAACAGCACCGGGCTTCCCTGGAAGTCCGGTCCGTTTTTGTCGAACCTGATCAGTTCCGGGTGAAGTCCGTTTTTACCGGAGATTATTTTTGATGGTGTGGTGTCTTGCCCAAATAAAAAGGCAGAAGCAGCAATACTTACTGCAAAGATAAATTTCGTTTTCATAAAAATATATTGTTAATTGTGAAAAACTAATTTATACCTTTTCCACAACAAAATAATACTATAATTAAATAAAACATAATTTATACACTGAATTATTGTTTATAATTTAATTTATTTTTAAAAGTATTATGACTTAGATAAAATATTTTTATTCCTACAAGAATTATAGACTAATAATTTTTACATAATTCTCTTTTTTATGAAATATTTTTTTTCAACATGCAATGCATAGTATTTTATTTGCCAATTGGAGTTCTGAACTCTCCATAGCCCATAAGCCCATCATAACTTCTTCCGAAAGGAGCATAGTATAGAAATCCCTGATAAAGGTTTTCCGTCTGCCAGAAATTCCCGTTGATTTCACCGAAATTCAACGTTCCGTCAGCTCCTTTTGTTGCCAGCAGGTAGTTGTAAAAACCTTGTTTCAGGAATATTTTGGCTACATATCTTTTGTTGGCTGCATCATACTGCATCTGATTTTCTTTACTTGGAGTAAAATTGTTAAAACCGCCCAACACATAAATATCTTTATCCGCAGGATCAGATTCCAGTGAAAAATATACCCAAGAATAATCAGCTTCTCTTTCCGCATCTCTTTCACGGCCAATATCATTTCTTCTGTAATACCACGCTCCGTTCACGTCCGGCTGATATTGATAATTTAAAGGAAACGCCCAGACAGGATGCAGATACGTCTGATTGACTCCATCTTTTAATTCTGTGGCCTGAACCATATCCGCTGCGACTGTCATATTTTTATTATCGAAATAATAAAATTCGTTATTTCCCGGAAATGTCAGACTCATCTGCTGAAAAAGCAGCTGATTGCCCAGTGTAGCACTCGGCTTAAGATTACTGACTGTGATATTGGGATTGTTATTCTGCATCACTTTGAGGCTCATAGAATTCACATTGGAGGAAAGGTCTCCGCCTTTGGAAACAGCCTGCACTTCTACTCTCTGATTGACATTTGGATTTTTTGCATCTGCAATTCTTGAAACTTTTAATCCTAAAGTTGCCATATCTTCCACCAAATAAAATCTTCTCTTAAAAAGGGGTTTATCTGCGGAATCTTTATAAACGATCAGCTCGTAATTTCCTGAAATTTTCGGCTGTATCTTTTCGTTCGGAAAAGTAAGTTTATAATGGGTATAAGGCTGCAGGGTATTGAATGAATACTGAAACTGATCTAATAAATCATTTAAACTTCCATTGGCAAATTCTGTGAAGAAAAGATTGTCGTCATTCCAGTTTCTGTCGTAATGTTTCAATGTATATCTGTAAACCTGGCTTGAATTGGTAAGGTCATCAAAGCTTAAAACCAGTTTTTCATTAAATCTGATGACCGGAGTTTCGTCGTTGGTTTGAGGATTGAACAACTGGATGCTTTGGATGTTCTGCCCAAAAGCCAATCCGCTCAAAGAAAGTAAAAGTATTCGCAAAGTTTTCATTATGACGAAGATACCAAAAAATCGCCATTTTCTTAATAATATCGTATTTTTGATAAAAAAATATTCAATCTATGCTTCAGATACAAGGATTCGTATTCAATTTTGCGAGCGAAAATACATATGTACTTTATAATGAAAATAAAAATGCCTGGTTAATCGATCCGGGGAATGCAAATGAACAGGAAACACAGGCAATCGAGAGTTTTATTACAGAAAATGGGCTGAAAATCCAGAAAATTCTATTGACACATGCCCATATCGATCATGTTTTAGGGCTGCAGTGGGCTTTTGACAAGTTTAAAGTTCCTGTGTACATGCATGAGGAGGACCAGGATGTTTTGGATATGCTTCAGGCCAGCGGAATGAGATTTGGCATGAATATCAATCCTGTACAAGTTGAAATCCATTACATCAATGAAGGAGATGAACTTGATCTGGATGGGGAAAAATTTAAGATTTATCATGTTCCAGGGCATTCTCCTGGAAGTGTAGTTTATCACAATGAAAACCAGAAATTCATGATCTCGGGTGATGTTCTTTTTGAGGGGAGTATCGGTAGAACTGATTTGTATAAAGGAAATTATGAGCAGCTAATTAGCGGAATTACAACTAAGCTTTTCGTTTTAGAAGATGACACTCAGGTATTCTCCGGACATGGAAATCCTACGACAATTGGTTTTGAAAAACAGCACAATCCTTTTTTCAAATAAGAAAACTTAGGATTAGAAACTGTATTTGTAATTATATCTACCGTAAATCGGCTCATAGGGACTATATTTTTTGAAAATTTCTAGTTATTTTAATAATTATAATATGAAAACCATCTTTTCTGTTCTTGCTGTTTTTTTATTTTCGTTTTCCAGTCTTTTATTTTCCCAACAAAAGCGGCAATATGTCTTTTTTCTGCATAATAAATTTTTGGAAGATCATGCGTTTACAGAAAAACATCCACAATATGGAATTGCAGAATACGCTCCAATCATTAAGAAGCTCAAAGAAAAAAATACAGTTGTCATTTCAGAAAAAAGAAAACCGGGTACTGATCCTAAAGTTTATGCCCGTAAAATCATTGCTCAGATTGACAGCCTTAGATCAAAAGGAATCCCATACCAGAATATGACGATAGTGGGAACCTCCCAGGGAGGATATATTGCACAGTATGTTTCCTATTACAGCAAAAATCCTGAACTGAAATTCGTGATCATAGGTTCCAGTTTTACAAATGATTCTCTTAATGAGGATAAAGACTTCAAACTTTACGGTAAGATATTATCCATCACTGAAAAATCTGATGACGGATACGCTCTTTTATCTTCTCAAAAAAGATTTTCAGCAGCCGATCTCAAAACTTTTAAAGAGATAGAACTCAACACGGGTTTACATCATGGTTTTCTTTTTCAGGCTTTAGATGCATGGATTAGTCCTACTTTGCAGTGGATTCATATGAATTGATTCTCACTATATTTCGAAAGGCCGCAATAAAAAAGAAACCGTCAGAAATTCTGACGGTTTCGCTATGTTATCAAAACATTGCTTTTAGAAATCTAAAGTAATAGAACCTCTTACCGCAGCTCCCATAATTGGTCTTGCCATTCTGATATTGGATACAGAAGCATCCTGGGATCTTGGATCTCCTTCTGTGATTCCGATGGTATTGAAAATATTGGTTGCGTCGATCGCAAAACGTATTTTGCCCATTTGATAGGAAGTTCCCGCACCGAATTCACTGAATGCCGGCAATACATAGTCATCCGTATTCGCTTCGTTCTGGAAGCGTTTTCCGTAATAATTATAGCTTACATACGCTCGCCATTCTTTTGTAATATTTACAGCCGGTGCAATATTGAAATAAAACTTAGGAATTCTTCTTACGGTATTTCCGTCATAATCGAATACCGTTCCGTCAGCATTTTTCCCTGTAAAGTTTTTATATTTCGGATTCTGGAAGGTTCCGTTAAATCCTACTTCCAACAGGTTGTTAAATAATCTGGCATATCCTTCTACTTCTACCCCAAGGTTGCTGGTATTGGCAAATTTATTTTCTGAAGTACCGTCAGAGAACACATCGGTAAAGGAAAGATTTTTAAGCGTAGAATAAAAAGGAATCACCCCGATATCGAAAGTACGCGAATAATATTTGTATCCAACTTCCAGCTGATTGGTCGTTACCGTTTTTAAAGGTCCATCCTGGGCTGACGTGAAATAATTGTAATATGCTTCTTCGTTTGGAGATCTGAAACCGTGAGAAAAACGGGCGTAGACTGCATTTTCATTATTGATTTTATAATTCGATGCCAGCGTATAGGATACTTTATCTACGTTATAGCTCCAATAGTTGTATTTATTTCCCAACACAGACATATTATCGTCTGCTGTAGTTGTTAAGAAACTATGCGTTCCGTCCGTTGTTAATCCGGAATTATTTAAATTGGCTGTTGTTGTATTAACTGAATATCCTTTATAAAAATCACGGCTGTAACGGATTCCTCCATTGAAGCTCAGGTCATCTGTAATTTTATAATCCAGGTTTAAGTAAAGATCATTTAAGCTCCCTTGTGTTTGTGAGTCTCTAAGGAGAAAAGACATATCGGTAACTCCATTATATGTTTTAGAGTATCCTGTAGAATTCGGAGTCAGAGAAGTATCCACTAAGTTCAGAAGCTGTGGTTTATCTGATACAGTGGT
>Ga0153980_1001141_pt1 | contig 11339 bp, 12 predicted proteins | sample TSGA064MetaG_FD_104722 | JGI IMG/M metagenome (GOLD analysis project Ga0153980, IMG submission 104722) | Attine ant fungus gardens microbial communities from Georgia, USA - TSGA064 MetaG | ecosystem: Host-associated > Fungi > Mycelium > Unclassified | place: USA: Georgia, Magnolia Springs State... | reverse complement strand
TTCAGCGTTTTTTGTTGGTGTTTTAGCTTTCATTTCTTTAGGTTTTTCATTAATATCTTCAGGGTTTTTATCTTCACGGATCGCGACAAAAACAGGATGTCGGAAAATACCGTCTTTCGTAATCTCAGAATATTTAATTTCGCATACCAGATCCAGTTGTACCCAGGTTACCGGCATATTGGTTTTTGGAATCGTCTCAAACGGAGCATTTTTTACCACTATTTTTTTCAGCCTTTCATGAAGCAGGTTCAAAGATTCTTTATTAAATCCTGTTCCTGTATGTCCTGCATAAATTAATTTTCCGTCAATATATTTTCCTAAGATTAAGGCTCCAAAACCTTCTCTTGAACCTCTTGGCTCTGTAAAGCCACAAATAATAGCTTCTTCCGTATTCGTGAATTTTATTTTAAGCCAGTCAGTGCTTCTGTGATTTTCCAGATACAGACTGTCTGCTTTTTTAGCAATCATTCCTTCCAGCTCCAATTTTTTCATTTGATTAAAAAACTCGATGCCTTTTTCCGGGATATGGTCGCAGTATTTAATGGAATCTGTTTCTACCAGTGCTTCTTTTAACAGTTCTTTTCGTTGTAAAAGTGGGATTTCCTCAGTAGAATGCCCATTCAGCCAAAGCAGATCAAAAACCTGGTATACCAAGGCTAAATTAGGATTGTCTCCAATTTGCTGCAACAGCTGGAAATTCGGTTTTCCGTTTTCATCATAGGCAACTATTTCGCCATCCAGGATCATTTTGTGTTTCTGTAAGCTGAAATCCTGAGAAACTTTTTCAAATTTTGACAGAAAGGAAATTCCGTTTCGGGAATAGAAGAGCGGAACTTTGTGGCTGAGGTCGGCAACTGCTCTGTAACCATCCCATTTTATTTCAAAAATCCAGTCTTCATCATCAAATGCTTTTTCAGAAAGTTTTGCGAGCATGGGTTTGATGAAATTCTTTAATTTTTTTTCGTCAACTAAAGAATTAAATCTTTGAAAAGCAGGTTTTGTTTCTGATGTTATGACTTCTTTTTGCTGCTTTTTAGGCTTTTTTTTTCCTCTAAAAATTTCGTTACCAATGATTTTGGAGATATATTTTCTTCGGCATCGTATTTTTCTTCTGCAAAATCATCTTTATGCTTGATTAAAAGCCATGCGTTATTTTCAGCGTTTTTCATTTTAACCAATGCAAATTCACCTTTCAGCTTTTTACCATGCAAAATAAATTTCAGGGAACCGGCTTTTAATTCTTTCAGCAATTCTTTTTCATCGGAAAGCTGGGAGCTATCATCTAAAGGTTCATAGGTGCCGCTGTCCCAGACTTCTACTTGACCTGCTCCATAATTACCCTCAGGAATGTTCCCCTCAAAATCTTTATAATCATATGGATGATCTTCGACCATCATGGCCAGACGTTTATCTTTGGGATCCAGTGACGGACCTTTGGGAACTGCCCAGCTTTTCAGAACTCCTTCCATTTCCAGACGGAAATCATAATGAAGCCGACTCGCTGCATGCCTTTGAATCACGAAAACAAGCTTGTCTTTACTCTTTTTTGTTTTTCCTTTGGGTTCACTGGTTTCGTCGAATTTTCGTTTTTCGTTATAATCTTTGAGTGCCATTATGATGCATTTTTAGATTTGGAATTTTGTAAACTGGCTTTTAATTGGGCCATCAGATCAATCACTTTACCTTCTTTTACAGGTTCAGCCTTTTTCGTTTTCACATTTTTGCCTTTCGCTTTCTGTTTAATGATCTTTAGCAGCGCTTCAGAGTAGGTATCTTTATACACGGAGGGATCGAATGTTTCCGACAGCTGGCTGATAAGGCTTTTAGCCATTTTGAGCTCGGCTGGTTTTGGGGCCTTTTTAGCGGGGATTTTAAGGTCTTTGTAATCTCTGATCTCCTGATTGAATCTTAAGCGGTTTAAGACCAGTATTTCATCGTTATACGGGCGTATCATGCCAATAGCTTCACTTTCCCGGAGTACAAAAGTTCCTATTCCAGCCATTTTTGTCTCCTGAAGAGCTTTTATCAAAAGTCTGTATGCATTTTCACCATTTTTCTGAGGTTCTAGAAAGTAAGGCATTTCAAAATAAACGCTGTCTACTTCTGATTCTTTTACAAAATGCTCAATAGAAAGGATTTTAGTTTTTTCAGGGAGTGCTTTGTCGTAATCTTCATCCTCCAGGACGACATATTTATCCTCCATAAGGTAAGCTTTGACAATGTTTTCCCATTTTACCTCTTTCCCTGTTTTTTCGTTGACTCTTTTGAATTTAATATTAGAGAAATCAGATTTATCCAGCATGTCCAGATCCAGTTTGCTGGTTTCTGTGGCTGAATAAATTTTAACGGGAATGTTTACTAAGCCAAATCCAATGGCACCGTTCCAAATTGCTTTCATAGTCTCACGTTTGTAAGAATCAAGCAATTAATGTACCATTAGACGGGCTTTTTACCAAGGTTTGAAAGATTTGTTGTCAATTGACAATTGCTTTTAAAGACTATTTCTCTACCTTTAAAATTCCAATAAACCGAATATGGAAGAACTGTTCTCGTACATCAAAAAGTTTGGAATCCTGAATGAAAAAGAGGAATTACTGATTGCGAAAGGCATTCAGGAAATGAGTATCCAGAAGGGAGAAATCTTTGTGGAAGCCGGGAAGATCAGTCAAAACATAGCTTTTGTAAAAGAAGGGGTATTCCGGTCACTGTATTACAATAAACAGGGCGATGACTTTACCAGGTATTTTATTTATGAAGGCCGGTTTATCGGGGATTTTCATGGTTTTGCTGATCAGATTCCTTCCAACGAATATATTGAAGCAATAACTGACGCCACTGTACTGACTCTTGATTTTGATTATTTTAAAATACTAGAAAAAGAGATTGCGGTCTGGCCGGTTTTAATTGCAAGGCTGCATGCTTTTGTTGCTGAAAACAAGCTGAAAGTGGTAAGCACGATGCTCAACCTCGATGCAAAATCCAGATACCTTCATTTTTTGAACCACTATCCCGGACTTGCTAATCGGGTTCCTCAGGCGATGCTTGCTTCTTACCTGGGAATTACACCATCTTCATTCAGCCGGATCAGGAAAAATGTACAGTAAACACCTTTCTTGTCAAATGACAATTGCCGCGTAAGGCGCTTGCAATAGCTTTGTCCCATAAAAAGTAACATTATGGATATTGTATTAGGATTACAGTGGGGCGATGAAGGTAAAGGGAAATTTATTGATCTTATCAGTGAAGAATACGACATTACGGCCCGTTTTAATGGTGGAGCCAATGCCGGACACAGTATAGAGCGTAACGGAAAACGAATTACGTTGAAATCGCTTCCTTCGGGAATTTTTATGAAGGGAGTACAAAATGTCATCGGAACAGGGACGGTACTGGATCCGGTAAGTTTCAGAAAGGAAATTATAAACTTACAGGAATTTGATACCACTGTACAGCCTGAAAAAAATCTGATTATTTCAAGGAAAGCACATCTGGTTCTTCCTACTTATAAGCTTTTGGATATCTTCATGGAAGACAATCCGGAGTATACAACGATTGGAACTACGCGAAACGGGATTGCACAGGCGTATTCGAATAAAATTTTAAGACAGAATGTTAGGGTGGGTGATATGGAATCGGCAGATTTTAAAAGCAGGGTAGAGCATATTCTGAAAAGAGATTACCGATTGCTTGCCGGTGGAGATATGATCCTTCCTTCTTTAGAGGAAATAAGCAGTGAGTTTTTTGAAGCCATCGATTTTTTAAAGAAATTCGTCCGTACGGAAACAGAACTGTTTTTGAATACCGCTTTGTCTGAAGGAAAAAAGGTTCTGGCAGAAGGATCTCAGGCTGCGATGCTAGATATAGATCACGGAACTTATCCGTATGTAACCTCTTCTTCCACTACAGCTGCAGGAGCTTGCAGCGGGCTGGGTATTTCACCTAAAAAGATCGGTGAGATATTTGGTATTGCCAAAGCTTACTGTACAAGAGTAGGGAACGGAGTATTTCCGACAGAGATTTTTGATGAACTGGGAGAAGAGATCAGAACGAAAGGCAATGAATTTGGTTCTAATACCGGACGCCCGAGAAGAATAGGATGGCTGGATCTTCCGGCTTTACGATATGCAATTATGATCAACGGGGTTACACAGATGATTCTGACCAAAGCGGATATTTTAAGTGGGATGAAATCCATAGCAGTCTGCACCCATTATGAATTGAAAGACGGAAAAGTTGAAGCCGTCTCCGGATTACTTCCTGAAAATGCCCGTCCTGTACTAAAATGGATGGAAAGCTGGAGTGCGGATATTTCGAATCTTAAAGAACCGTCTTTATTACCCGAAGAACTAAAGAATTTTCTTTCATTTTTAGAGCAAGAACTGGGAATTCCTGTAGGGTATCTTTCAACGGGACCGGGAAGGGAGCAAATGATAAAAATGAATTAGTTTAATAAAGCGAGATATGTCCCTCGCTTTAATTTTGTTTTTTCCAATTCTGTAAAAATTCCAGATCAAGATAATAATTTCCGGGAATATATTTATCAAAGTAAACAGTTGTTGATGAGTGCTGATATTGAAAAATTTCTTTTAAAGTTATCCTGTCAATATTAGTAAATGCAGTAAGTGTTATGGGGGAATCTCCATCAGTATATTCCACGGTGATTTTGGTTTTTACAAATTCAATACCATCTTTGTTATAGGAAATATTAAGATAGTCATTTTGGTCTTTTCCTATCCCAAAAACAAAACTTTCTATTACGGCATTGTTCAAATCTACTTGACCACAGATTTTATATTGTTTTATATCCTGAGTGATAAGCTCCTTATTGAAATTTTCTAGAGGAAATCCTTTTTCACTGTCTATAATGTGACGAATGTACATGTAAATAGGGGCTACAATGAAAATTCCTGCAATAAAATATTCGGCTCTAAAAGGTTGGTCTGTTTTTACTCCTCTTCCTTTCATACCAAGCCCGTACATTAGGCAGAATAAACCAATGATCCAGAGAAAGGCAAGGGGAATTTCCAAGGTTTTCCATTTTTTATTTTTCTTCATAATAAAAAAGCGGAGAAAAAATCTCCGCTTCTAATTTATGCTTTTACATTTAATTTTAATTCCAATTCATCGAGCTGTTCATCAGCAATCGCAGCCGGTGCGTCGATCATAACGTCACGTCCTGAATTATTTTTAGGGAATGCGATATAATCTCTGATCACTTCATTTCCATCAAGGATGGCCACCAAACGGTCAAATCCGAAAGCTAAACCACCGTGAGGAGGTGCTCCGTATTTAAAGGCATTCATCAGGAATCCAAACTGAGCTTCTGCTTCTTCTTTGGTAAATCCTAGTAAATCAAACATTCTTGACTGTAGGTCTTTATCAAAAATTCTGATAGAACCACCGCCGATCTCATTTCCGTTCAACACCATATCGTAAGCATTTGCTCTTGCTTTTCCAGGATCTGTTTCCAGCAAATGGATATCTTCAGGTTTTGGAGAGGTGAAAGGGTGGTGCATGGCATGATAACGTCCGCTTTCTTCATCAAATTCCAATAACGGGAAGTCTACTACCCAAAGTGGTGCAAATACATTTCCTTTTCTTAATCCTAAACGGTTTCCAAGTTCCATTCTTAGGGCAGAAAGCTGTGCTCTTACCTTATTTTCGTTTCCGGATAAGATCAGTATTAAATCACCTTCTTTCGCTCCGAATTTTTCAATGATCTTCGCCAGATCTTCTTCGTTGTAGAATTTGTTGACAGATGAGGTCTTCACTCCGTCATTCTGAAACTTAGCCCAAACCATTCCTGAAGCACCGATTTGTGGACGTTTTACCCAATCCACTAATTCGTCGATCTGCTTTCTGGTATAGTCTGCACATCCTTCTACATTAATCCCGACAACCAGTTCAGCGTCATCAAATATTTTAAAATCTTTTCCTTTTACTAAATCGTTTAATTCTACGAACTCCATTCCGAAACGGATGTCCGGTTTGTCGTTTCCGTATTTCTGCATCGCTTCTGCGAATGTCATTCTTGGGAAAGTTCCGAATTCCTGACCTGTAATATCTTTGATCAGGGTTTTGGTCATTCCTTCAAAAACATTCATTACATCTTCCTGCTCTACAAACGCCATTTCACAGTCGATCTGTGTGAATTCCGGCTGTCTGTCGGCTCTAAGATCCTCATCACGGAAACATTTTACAATCTGGAAATATTTATCCATTCCACCTACCATCAACAATTGTTTGAAGGTTTGCGGAGATTGTGGCAATGCGTAGAATTGTCCGGGGTTCATTCTGCTCGGCACCACAAAGTCTCGTGCTCCTTCCGGAGTAGATTTGATTAAAACCGGAGTTTCCACTTCGATAAACCCTTCATCTGAAAGATAATTTCTTACTTTCTGTGCCATCTTGTGACGGAAGATCAGCTTATCTCTTACCGGAGCTCTTCTGATATCCAGATAACGGTATTTCATTCTTACTTCCTCTCCACCATCCGTTTCATCTTCAATAGTGAAAGGAGGCAGTTGAGATTCATTAAGAACCGTTAATTTTTCAACTAAAATTTCAATTTCTCCCGTTGGAATATTAGGGTTTTTGCTTACTCTTTCAATAACTTTTCCACTTACCTGAATAACGAATTCACGGCCAAGTTTTTTAGCTTCTTCCATCAATTCGGCAGAAGAACGGTCCTGATCAAAAACCAATTGAGTAATTCCGTAACGATCCCGAAGATCTATCCAAATCATAAATCCTTTATCACGGATCGTTTGTACCCATCCTGATAGTGTAACTTCTTCATTAAGATTTTTTAGAGATAATTCTCCGTTTGTGTGTGATCGAAACATTTGTTTTAGATGTTAGATATTAGACTTTAGATATTGGAAACATAAAGCCCCCAATTTTAGACTGCAAAGATAAGATTTTTGCAGGTTGTATAAACAAAAAAAGACTTCCTTTCGGAAGTCTTCAAATATTATTTAGAGCTTTTAGTTTCTAACGGCTCCTTTTGATAGTAATAATTTTGCAGTTTCCTTTCTTTCTCCCAACTCGGCCAGATCAAGCGGTGTTTTTTCATTACAAGGCTTATTGATATCTGCTTTGTTATCCAGAAGATATTTAACAATCTGATTTTTACCATACATAGCACTGAATCCCAGCGGACTGAATGCATCAGTCTTCAGAGCAAAGCATTTGTTATAGTCTGCTTTTGCAAACTGCTTTTTAAATACATCAATATTGTCTGTGTAAATAGCCTTCATCTGTGGAGTACTCAATTCCTGTGCAGATAGCATATTGGCAGCCATTGAAATTCCAAGTACAAAGAATGTAGAGATTATTTTTTTCATGAACTTCATTTTTAAGAATATACAAATCTAAATTAAATTTTGATAATGTTAATAATTAATTTCTATGAAATATTCATATTTTTTTCATTTTTCCTTGTTTAAAGATATTTGAGGTGATAATTTTTATAGCACTGCAATTATTTTAAATCAAGGAAAATACTCTGTGTTTTTTAGCTATTAAATTAATAAAATGCACACCAAAGTATGAACGATTATGAAAATTTTAACAGTCTGTAGCTTTGAATATTGATGACTTATTTTTACTTTAGTATTCATCAATAAAATATTTCATTATGGGAAAAGGAGACAAAAAATCAAGAAGAGGAAAAATCAATTCAGGAAGTTATGGTAAGAGAAGACTTAGAAAGAAAGGCAAAACTGCTGTAGCTTCAGAGAAAGCAAAGAGTTGATAAAATAAAAATGGCGAAGATTAATCTCCGTCATTTTTTGTGTATTGTATTAAAATTCAATTATTTTCCTCCAAAAAGGCCTCCAAGGATACTTCCTAAACCGCCGCCTCCTTGCTGCTGCTGTCCGCCACCGCCTAAGACACTTCCTAAAATATCATTTAAAGGATTTCCTGATGACGAAGCCTGCCCATTTCCAAGAACGCTTCCTAAGATATCATTCAATGGACTTGACTGCTGAGCCTGAGCCTGGTTTGAAGCATTTCCAAGAATTCCGTCTAGTAAACCTCCCAATCCTCCGGCACCAACATTGTTTTGTTGCTTTTGCTGCCCGATATATCCCATAATAACAGGAGCGAGCATGGCAAGAATAGGTCCGATTTTATCAATAGAGATTCCTGTATTCTGAGACAGCTGATTTTCCACATTTTCTTTTTCTCCACCAAAAACATGGTTAAGAATAGATCCGCCTTCGGCTTGTCTGGCTTCTGCCTGTGAAGCATCATTTAAGATACTTCCATCATGGTCTTTATCCAAGGCATTATTTAAAGCTTCTGCTTCGTTGCTATCCTGTGATTTATTTCTAAGATGAGAAATAACAAGTGGTGCAGCTACTGCTAATAAAGCGATAATTTGGTTCTTGCTGATCCCAAATTTGTTTTCAGCCTGCTCTGCAACCTGGCTGCTGGTATTTCCTGTAAGTAAATCGATTAAACTCATGTTTGTGTTTATTTTTAAATATTAAGTTGATCAAATTTATTAAAAAATATGAATATCAAATTTTTTTCAACTTATAATTATTGTTAAAGTTTATGATCTGCCGTGGTAGCCGGCAAAAGCGATCGTAAGACTTCTGTACGAGTCATAAAACCTAAAGTAAGGAACATGAAATATGAATATTGATCTATGGATTAATTCTTTATAATAGGAACATTAGAGCATGCTTCCCCAAACATAAGAGATTTTACGATAGGTTTAATCTGCTCAACCAATTCTATATAGGCGTTCTCCGGAATGTCTTTATCCGTACATCCTTTTACCAGCACTCTTTTTTCTCTCATGAAATCAAAATCATACGTCTGGATGGCATTGTGCATCAAAATAACTTCCAGATCCTGACGGTTTCCGAAAACGATTTTTTTGGCAGCATCCGTAAGTTTTGCAGTCAATACAAAATAAGCCCACAAAGGAACAATAGCATCTGCGGAATTATAGATATAAATATAAGTGTCCTCATATTCTTCAGTGTTAATCGCTTCTACTTTTTCACGGAAATCTTTCTCTTTCAGGATCATTTCCTGAAAAAGAAAGTCTTTGAGGTCAATACCCTTTCTTATTCCTTTGGGAAGCAGGGTTGAAAGATCAAAATTTACCAGGCCGCTTTCCGCAACTTTATTTCGGATTTCAAATTCTTCTGACATTTTTTATCATTATCTTTGAACAAATTTACAAATTAAGATTCGATAAAACCTTAATTTGTTCTCTATCCTTACCATAGAAATGAAGTATTACATTATTGCAGGAGAGGCTTCCGGAGATCTGCACGGAAGCAATTTAATGAAATCGTTACAACAGAAAGATCCGGCTGCAGAGTTTAGATTCTGGGGCGGAGATCTTATGATGCAACAGGGCGGAACATTGGTAAAACATTACCGGGATCTGGCTTTTATGGGATTTCTGGAAGTTGCGATGAATTTGAAAACAATACTGAATAATATTAAATTCTGCAAAGAGGACATCAAAAAACATAAACCGGATGTTTTAATTCTTGTTGATTATCCGGGATTTAACCTGAGAATTGCAAAATTTGCGAAAGAACTCGGAATAAAGGTAGTCTACTATATTTCCCCACAGCTCTGGGCCTGGAAAGAGGGCAGGGTCGAAATCATCAAAAAATATGTAGATGAAATGATGGTGATTCTTCCGTTTGAGGAAGAGTTCTATAAAAAACATGGTGTGCATTCTCATTTTGTGGGTCATCCATTGCTTGATGCTATTTCAAATCTTCAGGACATCAACACTGAAAACTTCAAAAAGGAACATGGGTTAAACGAAAAAGAAATCATTGCACTTTTACCCGGTTCCCGAAAACAGGAAGTGGAAAAAATGCTTGAAATTATGCTTTCAGTGAGACCGCAATTTAAAGATTACCAATTTGTGATTGCCGGTGCACCCAGTCTTCCCAAAGAATTTTACCAGAAATATGTGGACGACAATGTACATTTCGTTTCCAATAAAACGTATGACCTGCTGAGGTGTTCAAAAGCTGCCTTAGTGACTTCCGGAACGGCAACCTTAGAAACAGCATTGCTGGATATTCCGGAAGTAGTTTGCTACCGCGGAAGCAAAGTTTCTTATGCCATCGCAAAAAGGCTGGTTAAAAATATCAAATACATCTCATTGGTCAATCTGATCATGGATCGGGAAGTGGTGAAAGAACTCATCCAGAACGACCTGAATACTAAAAACCTGGTTGAAGAGCTTAAAAAAGTAATGGAAGGGGAGAAAAGAACCCAGGTGCTGAAGGATTACGAGCTTTTAAGAGAAAAACTCGGAGGAAAAGGAGCGAGTGATCATGCTGCTGAAGTGGTTTTAAAAGTTTAATGAGAATTCGATTTTTATAGGAAAAAATCACGCGTTCAATTATCTGGTTTACGGTGAAAATTATTTTTAACCTGCAAATTCAGTGATATTCAATTAGCAATTAATTGATTATTTTGAGGAGAAAATAATTGCAGTTGAGTAAACAGCCTCTTCTTATTCTGACCCTCTGTTTTATCCTTGGAATTTTCTTTCAGGATCATTTCATGTTGAGTAATACCATAATTTATATAATTTGTGGGCTTTGTTTGCTTATTCTCCTGTCAACTTTTTTTCATTCTTATTTTTTATTTAGATTGAGACCTGTGCTATTAGGTATATTATTTTTTGGAGCCGGAATAACGCTTCATTCTTTCAATATTTTTACATCAAAAGACAACCAGATTTCCGGTCGGAAAATTATTGTTTTTAAAATTTCAAAAAAATTAAATTCCACTGAAAAGAATAAAAAATATGAAGTGATTGTTCAGGATGGGAAAGAATCTATCATTGCAATTGTACAAACTCCAAAGAACGACAAAGAGTTGGATTTCAATCATTATTATAAAGCAGAAGCTTACATTTCTACACCCAAACATCCTCAGTATGATTTTCAGTTTGACTACGCGAAATATCTGCAGCGCAAGCATATAAACTCTCAATACTATCTCAGCGGAGACTTGTCTTCTACGTTAAGAAATGATTTGAATGTAAGTGAAAAGATGGCGCAAAAAAGGATGGAGCTGCTTCAGAAAATTGATGCTATGGAAATATCTGTTCGAAGCAGAGAATTTTTAAAGGGTATTATTCTGGCAGACAGAACCGAAATGGGCAGCAATACCGTGCAGGATTTTAACAGATCAGGTCTTGTTCATTTTTTGGCGATTTCAGGAACTCATATTGTGGTTATTTTCGGATTGTTTTATTTTCTTTTGACTCAAATATTGCCTTTGAAGTTCAGAAAATATGCGGTTATTACCAGTCTCATTTTTATATGGCTTTTTGC
>Ga0153980_1001137_pt1 | contig 11367 bp, 16 predicted proteins | sample TSGA064MetaG_FD_104722 | JGI IMG/M metagenome (GOLD analysis project Ga0153980, IMG submission 104722) | Attine ant fungus gardens microbial communities from Georgia, USA - TSGA064 MetaG | ecosystem: Host-associated > Fungi > Mycelium > Unclassified | place: USA: Georgia, Magnolia Springs State... | reverse complement strand
TTTGAGTGCAATGCCCGCTTTTGTGCAGTTTATTGCGAATATTATTCCTCTCACCCCGTTTTTACAGGCTTTTAAAATTTTACTGATCCAAAAAGGCTCAGTGGAACTTACCTTTCCGTATCTAAGGCATTTGAGTATTTTATTGGTCGTGTATGCAATTATCGGATGGATTGCCCTTAAAATCAAACTCTGGCTCGTATTCAGGTATGTAAAGCCCATAGAAGAAAATGCTGATAATGAATTCGAGGAAATATAGAAAGCCAGTTTCCTTTTAATTTGACACCGTTATCATAATTTTTACATTAACAATACAAAATCTATTTATCCTTTTTCCATCGTTTATCTCCAATCTTTTGGATCCTTGATGCATTTGTAAATTTGCAATTAATACCTCGTTTTTTTAAAAGATTAGAAAATCAAAAGAAAAAAACTAATATATTTGTGTGTAGACAATTTAACACATTATGGAAAACGTATTTGAAGCAAAAGATGCTCAGAATTACATAGATAGAATAAATAAGCTTATTGAAGATACCCATGGCCTGTGGGGTAAAATGACTGTTGATCAGATGCTGGCACATTGCTGTATTACCTATGAAATGGTATATGAGCCTGAAAAACATAAAAAACCGGGATCAGTTGCCAAGTTTATTTTAAAAAATTTCGTGAAATCTAAAGTCGTTAGCGAAAAAGCATACCCTAGAAATTCCCCTACGGCACCTCAGTTTCTTATTAGCGGAAGAAAAGATTTTAATGAAGAAAAGAAAAGACTGATTGGTTTTATACAAAAAACCCAGCAGCTGGGAGCGCCAGCTTTTGATGGTAAAGAATCTTTTTCCTTCGGAAAACTAACCTCAAATGAGTGGAATAATATGTTTGCCAAACACCTGAATCATCACCTGTCTCAATTTGGCGTATAACGGTAAACCTTATGAAAAAAATTATTGTATTCCTCATTCTGATCTCCAACTTTGTATGTGCACAAATGCCCGATATTTCCAATGTCTGGCTTAATAACAGCAAACCTTATACGGGAACGATCGGCAACAAAGGACAGGAACTAAAACTTAAAATCAATATTTCTGAACAGAATAAAAAAAATGATCAGGAATACTTCATTGCAGGATATTCTCTTGTTGATAAAACCTACACGAAGTTTGAAGGCAAATTAGCCATCACAAAATATAAAGATTCCGGGAAAAGAGGGGTGGTATTCGGAGACTATGAACTGGCAGAAGAAAATAAAGGAAAACATTCCGGTATTTTCAAAGGAAAATTCACCTATACCTTCAAATGGAATAAGAAAACTGAAAAAATAGAAGCGCAGAATATTGAATTTACCGGTGACTGGAAAAGCTATGATGCCACTCTGGATTTCACAACTCGCCTGAAAAATCAATAATCAGATTGAATAATCTGCGAGAGTTAAAAATAATAACCAGTAAAGATTTTCAAGTTTTTAAGAATAGTAAGAGAATAGGTTTATCAACCTTACTTGGTAGGATCACATTCCCCCTTTTTCGGAGGGGTGGCAAATCAAAGATTTGACGGGTGGTTTTAAAGTAAACAGACTACTCTTGTAGTTGATGTTTAAATTTAATTTATATATATAAAATTACATATGAAATTAGGAGCATTTTCACTCAGTCTGAGTGTAAAAGACCTTCAGAAATCTAAAGATTTTTATGAAAAGCTGGGTTTCAGCGTGATGGCTGGAAGTGCAGCACAGAATTATTTAATCATGAAAAGCGGAAGTACCCTGATTGGGCTGTTTCAGGCCATGTTCGATGGAAATATGCTTACTTTCAATCCTGGATGGGATGAAAATGCTCAGAATCTGGAAGATTTTGATGATGTAAGAAATATTCAGAAACATATAAAGGAAAATGGAATTGTACTCGATAAAGAAGCAGATGAAACAACTTCAGGTCCGGAACACATCTTCCTGAAAGATCCGGATGGAAATATGATTTTAATAGACCAGCACCGATAATTCAATATATATGAAAATTTTAAGAGGAATTATCATTGTTCTTGGCTCCGCACTTATTCTTTGGCTCGTTATGGCTGCTTTTGTATCCGGAAAATGTCAATATGAGAAATCCATTACAATTAATGCTCCGGCAGAAAAAGTCTGGCAATATACCAATACGTTAAAAGCAATGGATACCTGGAATCCTAAGAATTCTACGGATCCTGAAATGAAAAAAGACTGGGCAGGGACAACTGGGCAGCCGGGTGAGAAAATGTGCTGGACAAGCAGTAAAAATACAGCGGTGAAAGGCTGTCAGGAACTCACCAAATTAGATACAGCAGACAAAAGAATCGATACATCCATTACCTATGCACCGCCTTATGAAAGTTCTGCCAATGCATATGTAGAAGTGGTTCCGGAAGGAAATGGAAGTAAGGTGACATGGGGATTCACATCAGAAATTCCTTATCCCTTTACCATAATGAAGGTATTCATGGATATGGAAAGTTCTGTAGGAAAAGACTATCAGAAAGGGCTTTCAACATTAAAAGAAATCGCTGAAAGACCTTAATCAGTATAAAAACACTTAAAAAAACACTTTATGGCAACAGTAAACGTTTATTTAACATTCGACGGAAATTGCAGACAGGCATTTGATTTTTATAAATCAGTTTTCGGCGGCGAATACCCGTATATCGGAACTTTCGGAGAAATGCCTCCGATGGAAGGAAAGGAAACTTCTGAGGAAGACAAAGACAAAATTATGCACGTTTCTCTTCCGATTTCCAAAGAAACTACATTAATGGGAAGTGATACCGGTGGAGATTGGTCTTCCCGCTATCAGGCAGGAAATAATTTTTCTATTTCTATCAATGCAGATTCTAAAGAAGAAGCGGAAAAATTATTCAACGGGCTTTCTGCAGGCGGACTGGTAACGATGCCGCTGACAGATACTTTCTGGGGGGCCTATTTTGGAATGTTTACCGACCAATTCGGCATCGGATGGATGGTGAACTATGATGATCCTGCAAAGGCGCAGCAGCATCCGTAATATTCATATTTTGTATACGAAACATAGGTACAATAAACCGGCAGATGATCTGTCGGTTTTTATTTTATAATACATTTGCAGTCCAGAATTTTTTACATTTGGAACAGAAACACATTGAACATTAAAAAATAAAGACAAATGAAATTTACGATTGATGAAATTAAAGCAGAGCACCAAAAAGTAAAAAGCGGTGCAGATTTTCCGGCATACATTCACGCCATAAAAAAGCTGGGAGTTTCCCATTACACAGCTTATGTATCAGACGGAAATATTGAATACACAGACACCGAAAACCAATCGGCAGATACAGGAAGCAAATATGATCGGTTGACGATCAACGAGACAGTACATCTTAATCATTTCAAATCAAGAGTAAAACTTCATCAGCAGGGTGGTACAGATTATCTTACTTTTTGCAGCGACTGTGCAGAAAGCGGTGTTGAAGGATGGAAAATGGATTTGGATATGATGAAATGTATCTATTTTGATCAAAAAGGAAATGAAATTTTGACCGAACAAATCCCGGGTTAAGAATAGAATAAGAGATTTATTTTCAGTTGTTTTGTGAATTTTAGTCAGAAAATAGGGCTTGCTATTATTGATTTAAAGTATTATTTTTGTTAAATACGATAGATAATAGTAATCAAAAGATATGAAAAAGATTTTCACGAAGCTGGCTTTCACTGTATTTTGTTTAGGAGCAACCTTTTCATTTGCTCAGAAAAATGATGTAGGTGCCTGGTATATGTATTTTGGAAATAACAAGATCAACAAAAAACTGAACTGGCATAATGAGATCCAGTACCGGAATTTTGATGCAGTCGGAGATCTGGAACAGCTGTTGATCCGTACAGGAATTGGCTACGATCTTACGGAAAATAATAACAATGTTTTATTAGGATATGGATTCATTTTAAGCCGGCCTTACGTAAACGGAGAAAAAAAGGAAAATATTGAACACCGTATTTTCCAGCAGTTTATTACAAAACAGAAATTCGGGCGTTTTAATCTGCAGCACCGTTACCGTTTGGAGGAACGTTTTCTTCAGGATGATTTCAGAATGAGATTCCGGTATATGCTTGGGGTAAATATTCCGATCACCCAAAAAGAAATGCTGCCAAAAGCGTTGTATGCTTCAGTATATAATGAGATATTTCTTAATTTCAACAGCCCTACTTTCGACAGAAACAGAGTCTATGGAGCACTTGGATATGTGATCAATAAAAATATGAGAGTTGAAGCAGGATATATGAATCAGATCCAGGAAAATAAAAACCGCGGGCAGATTCAGATAGGTTTTTACAACAATATTCCGTTTACTAAAAATTAATTTGAAAAAAGTAAAAAACAGCTTTAAAGAGTCTATATTAATAATTCTAAAAATAAAAGAAGTTCATATAATAAGCAAATTTAAATGAATAGACTTACAATCAATTAACATTAAAAAACTAAATAAATGATTCACAGTTATGTTATAATATCAATTGCAGTGCTTCTGTCTGTGATGATATTGGTGATGATTGGACAAAAACTGAAGGTTGCCTATCCCATTTTTCTGGTGATAGCAGGCCTGCTGATCAGTTTTATTCCGGGAATGCCGCATATTGAAATAGAACCCGATCTGGTATTCCTTATTTTCCTGCCTCCGATCTTGTTTGAGGCTGCCTGGTTTACCTCATGGCAGGATTTTCATAAATGGAGGAAGCAGATCTTTTCGATGGCCTTCGGACTGGTGTTTTTAACTTCAATAGTGGTGGCGTATCTTTCCTCATCGATTATTCCGGGGCTTACTGTTGCCATGGGATTTTTGCTGGGTGGTGTAAATTCTCCGCCGGATGCTGTAGCCGCAACGTCCGTGTTAAAGCATATGAAGATTCCTAAGAAAATTACAAGTATCCTGGAAGGGGAAAGCCTTATTAATGATGCTTCCAGTTTAATTGTATTTAAATTTGCCCTTGCAGCGGTAATTTCCGGCCAGTTTGTTTTCCGGGATGCCGTTCAGGATTTTGTCACGATGGCTATTGGTGGGGTAGCAGTAGGAGTGGGCGTAGGTTTGTTATTTGGCGCTTTGCTAAGAATTATTCCCTCCAATTCTAATATTGATACGGTGATTACGCTTATTGTACCTTACATTATGTATGTGGGAGCAGAACATTTTCATTTTTCAGGAGTGTTGTCGGTAGTAGCAGGAGGATTGCTGATGTCATACAATTCACATTGCTATCTGAGCCATACTTCAAGAATTCAGTCGGGAAATGTGTGGAGTGTCCTGATATTCCTGATGAATACCATCATCTTTATCCTTATCGGACTTGAACTGCCGGTGGTAGTGGCTGCCATGAAAGATTATACGATTTCTGAAGGGATTTTTTACAGTGTGGTTATCGGTGGAGCCATTATTCTGACAAGAATAGTGTACAGTTACGCCTTGATGTATTTTCCAAGAATCTGTTCCAAAGAATTACGGCTAAAGGTTCCAAAACCTGACTGGAGGGAACCTTTTATCATCAGTTTTGCAGCAATGAGGGGAGTGGTTTCACTGGCTGCAGCTCTTTCGATTCCTGCATTTTTACCGAATGGTGATGCATTTCCGCATCGTAATATCATCCTGTTCGTCACATTTGTTATCATATTGATTACATTGGTAGGGCAAGGTTTATTATTAAGTCCAATATTAAAATTCTTAAAAATCAGTGACGCCGGAAGTGAACTCCCTGAAGAAAAACAGGAAGTGATTCTTATGCGTAAATTAAAAGAAACGGCTTTACAGAAACTGGATACGGATTTTTCCGAACTTGCAGAAAAAAACAGCCTGGTACGCCATCAAAAGCATAAACTGGAAAATGAAATGATGATGATGGCTGATAAAGCCCAGTGCATGGCTTCAACGGGAGATTATGTTTCAGCAATGAACGAAAATAAGGATGTTTTGCGCCAGGTTATCCAGGCACAGAGAAATGAACTTCACCGTATGAAACGTGAAAAAATATTTGATGACCATGTAATGCGAACCATTGAAATGCAGCTGGATTTTGATGAAGCGAAAATCACAGGATTCTCACATAGTTAATTTTTAACAGAATTAAAAATAATTATATAAATACCTCGGACATGAAAATGTCCGGGGTATTTTTTTTATCAGATAGAACGCTTTTTATACGACAGGTTTTGTCCCAAGCTACCGCACGAATCCTTCGTGTGGCATTTTTATTAATATTTAATTTCACTAAACTACCCCATTTTATATCTTTACTTAAAATAAAATTATAGATATAGAATGATGAAATACCTTTTGGATAAGATTATAATTCTTAAAATGTTTAATGGATAGTTTTTTAACCGTACGAAAGAAGTCGTGCGATAGTGTGGGATTTTTAGATTTTTATTGTTGATTTATATCGTTACAAAAAGATGGAAAACCCTGTTGCATTAAAAACTTTTTTGTGAGATCAGTATTTTATAAAAAAATCGAAGGCTTTCAAAAACTCTTGATTATCATTGATGAAAATGGTAAATACACAGTTTAAGAAATTGATAATATTTTAAAATATATTGATTTACTATCTTGATAATCAAATAATTTACTATAAATTTACAATACCAATCTAAATATTCAAAATATGAAAAATGCTACACTTTTAAACAGGACAGAAATGAAACACATAACTGGAGGTAAAGCCAATGTCTGTTCTGATGGGAATTGGAATGATTATGCCATTTGTTATAATTGTTGCTTGATCTATATAGAACAAGATGAAGTCTTAGATAATATATCGATAGATAATAATGAGGAATTTTGCAGTACAGCATGTGAATAAAAATATCGATGTATTACATGTAAAAATTATTATAACAAAATCAAAAAGCCGAAGTAAAATTTACTTTGGTTTTTTTATTGATCAGAATATATTATTTTTTTTTAAATAATCCTTAAGCTCATGAAAAAGGCTTTTTTTGATGAGATTGTAATTACTAAATGTTTAATTTATAGTAACCATACGAAAGGATTTATATGTTAGCATAGGGAAATGAATTACCATGATAACAAACCCAGAAACTTTGCACAGCCGGAAACGTAGTATAAAAATAACAACATCTATACAATTTCATCCATCAAAAAACAACAAAATCCTCCAATTTGAAATTTAAATTGTAAATTTCACTAACCAATTTTTAAAAAGATAATGATGAGGATAAGAAGCGAATCCTTTACAGTAGATTTTTCGGCTGATCCTTTATTTCCTGACCATTTCGATATCACGAAATCACCGTACTATATTCATTTAAAAAGCTTTCTTCATGAAGATCTTGCGGCTCTTCATCCGGAACTCGAAGAAGAATATGTAAAGACCAAAGATTTCGAATTGGAGGAGCAGTTATTAGCCGAGGCATTCCTATATCTGTACGAAAAGGACCACACCATTTTAGAAGACAAAAAAGATGCAGCTTCCATTGATACCCACTTATTAAATGAAGGCTTTATCTATATTGTAGAAAGTTTAACTGACCCGGACGATGTACCTTTTTTTGAATAGGTATTTACCAAATAATCCGGGAACAAACCGTCATTTTAGTAATCAAATTAAAACACAGCGTATGAGCACACCCATTATTGTTCAGTACAAAATCAATGCTTCGGTGGAAACCATCTGGAAAGCATTAACAGATAAAAACGAAATGAAATCCTGGTATTTCGATATTCCGGATTTTGAACTGGAAGTAGGGAAAGAATTTAATTTCTATGAACCCGGAGAAGAAAAGAAGTACCGTCACCAGGGAGAGTTATTAGAAATTATTCCCGATCAGAGATTACAATACAGTTGGTCTTATCCTGATTTTTCCAAAGAAAAAACAATCGTTACCTGGGAACTTCATCCGGAAGAAGGTGTAACGTTCATTACGCTCATCCATGAAGATATTGACAACTTCAAAGATTTGGGAGAAGGTTTTTCCAGAAAAAACTTTACAGAAGGCTGGAATGCAATCATTGGACAAAGCCTGAAAATGTATGCGGAAAATTAATGTGTATGATTGAATTGCTTCCATTTGATATCAACCATGCTTCAGAGTTAATTTCCAAAATAAAAGATGAAAAAATGCTCCTCCAGTTTGCTGGACCGGCTTATCGTTTTCCTTTGACAAAAGAACAGCTTGCCCAGGATCTGTCTAATGAAAACAGAACCTTATTCAGAGTGGTGGAAGCAGAAAGCCGGATGACCATTGGACATGCACAGATCTTTTTAAAAGAGAAAACTTTTTTACTCGGAAGAATACTCATTTGGGATGAAAATAACAGAGGAAAAGGCTATGGTAAAAAACTAGTCCTGCAATTGGCAGAATACGGATTCAGACATTTTGATAAAGACACTGCTGAACTGAATGTCTATGACTGGAACACGGGCGCCATTGAGTGCTATAAAAAAGTAGGCTTTGAAATAGATCCCGCTGTCATGAGTGAAGTCTATATTGAAGGCGAAAAATGGACTTCCATCAATATGAAAATGAATGTAAAAAATTATAAAATCCCGATATCATGACGAAATTTACCTTCCTCCGTCCTATACTCTGGACAGAAAATCTAGAAGAAACCATTGAGTTTTATACCAAAGTATTAGGTTTTACCCTATTAGGAAAAAATGATGACTGGCATTGGGCATCACTTAAGAAAGACGATGTACAGATCATGCTTTCCCTTCCCAATGAACATGAAAGATTTCATAAAATTGGTTTTTCAGGATCATTTTATTTTAATGTAGATAAGGTGGATGAACTTTGGGAAGAGCTCAGAACGAAAACCAAAGTCTGTTATGAAATCGAAACCTTCGAATGGGAAATGAGAGAATTTGCAATATATGACAACAATGGCTATATATTACAATTTGGTCAACCTGTAGGGGAAATTAGTACAGCGGAATAAATTTTGCTATTTTTGGGGAAATATTTAGAAATTCAATGAAAAAAAATATAATAGCAGGGTTTGCAGCAGTTTTGTTGCTGGCTTCTTGTAACAAAGACGAAAAAATTCTGAACAGCTTAAACGATTACAACAATTCAATGACTGCAAAAGGATATCACTTCGGGGATAAACTGGCGCTTCCAAGCGATGTTGCTGATAATGCGGAAAGTGTGACCATAAGTTTTGGAGATAAAGAAACATCAAACCTTGTTATTGATCCTAAATTTTTCACGTTAGGAGATAATGCGGTAACGTTCAATATAAAAACAAAAGGGGGAGAAACCCTGAATCAGGATGCAACCATCAATGTTTTTGCTAAAAATCCTGAAAAAAAGATCGCTTACGAAATCATCGCAGAATATCCTCACGATCCTAAGAATTTTGTACAGGGATTCCAGGTGGAAGGAAATACCATCTATGAAAGTGACGGGCAGAACGGAGCATCGCAGATCTTAAAATATACATTGGGAACCACAACTCCGCTTGCTTCGACCAAGCAGGCACAGGAAGATTTTTCCGAAGGAAGTACCATTGTAGGGGATAAAGTATACCAGTTGACATGGCAGAGTAAAAAAGGATACATTTACGATAAAAATTCGTTAAAACTCCTTTCCGATTTTGCCTATCCAAACGTATTGGGTGAAGGTTGGGGATTAACATATGACGGGAAAAATCTTATCGCATCAGACGGAAGCAAATTACTGTATTTCCTTGATCCGAACAATCCATCCAAGCTGATTAAATATATTGCAGTAGCAGGCAGCACCCAGGCATACGATCAGCTGAATGAACTGGAATACCATAACGGATTTATCTATGCCAACGTTTGGCAGAAACCTATTATCCTAAAAATCAATCCAGCGACCGGAGAAGTAGTCGGAACATTTGATTTTACGGATATTGCCAAAAAGAACACCACAGGAAGCGATGATGTATTAAACGGAATTGCCTTTAAAGGGGAAAATATGCTGGTTACCGGTAAAAACTGGTCTAAAATTTACGAAGTAGCCATTAAATAAAGCTAAAAATAATTCCTGTCAATTTCAAAATCTATTCAAATCCGGTGAAAAAAAATATGATAGCAATCGTTGCATCAGCTCTTCTGATGGTATCTTGTCATAACGATGAGAAGATGGTAAGTACATTGAATGATTATAGTCATTCATTGGAAAGTAACGGATATCATTTTGGAGATAAACTGGAACTTCCCAAAGATGTAACCGATAATGTGGAAAATGTCAGCATCAGCTTTGGGGATAGAGAAACCTCAGATTTGGTGGTTGATCCTAAGTTTTTCACACTAGGAGATAATGATATTACTTTTCATATCAAAACCAAAAGCGGTAAAGAACTCAATCAGGATGCCACGATCAATGTATTTACAAAAAATGAGGAGAAGAATATTCCGTACCAGATCATAGCAGAATATCCGCACAATCCTGAAAATTTTGTACAGGGTTTTCAGATGGAAGGAAATATAATCTACGAAAGTGAGGGTCAGAACGGATCTTCCCAAATCTTAAAATATACATTGGGAACGACGACTCCGCTGGCTTCAACGCCGCAGTCGGATGAAGATTTTTCTGAAGGATGCACGATTGTAGGCAGCAAAGTATATCAGTTAACCTGGAAAAGCAGAAAAGGATATATTTATGATAAGAATTCATTGAAGCTACTTTCAGAATTCACTTATCCAAAGGGAATGGCTGAAGGTTGGGGACTGACGTATGACGGAAAAAACCTGATTGCATCAGATGGAAGTAAAATGTTACACTTCCTCGATCCCAATAATCCTTCCCGTTTGATTAAATCCATTGCCGTGGCAGGAAGTAATCAAACCTACAAGAAGCTGAATGAACTGGAATATCATAACGGATTTATCTATGCCAATGTCTGGGAGAAGCCCTTTGTCTTAAAAATAAATCCAGATAACGGAGAGGTTGTTGGAATATTCGATTTCACCTATTTTGCTAAAAAGAATACCAAAGGAGAAAATGATGTACTTAATGGGATTGCTTTTAAAGGGGATAATATGCTGATTACCGGTAAAAACTGGTCTAAAATTTATGAAATTGCTTTTAAATAAAACAATTAACGATTTATATTTCAATAAAATAAAGTAAATTGGTAGCGTTCCTTAGGAGCGCTATCTTTAGTAAAGAGAATTTTGAGAATACTACCATTAATATTCATTTTTATTTTCTGTGCAGCCACTGCGCAGAAGTCCCTTCCATTAGATACATTAAAGCTGAAAGAAGCAAAAGATATGCTTGCAGACGACTACGGAAGTATCTACATCTATAAAAATAAGGATTTCAGTTTTACCAAATATGATTCGCTGGGGAAGCAGATCGGACAGCTGATGTTTACCGTTCCCTATAAAGT
>Ga0153980_1001136_pt1 | contig 11399 bp, 9 predicted proteins | sample TSGA064MetaG_FD_104722 | JGI IMG/M metagenome (GOLD analysis project Ga0153980, IMG submission 104722) | Attine ant fungus gardens microbial communities from Georgia, USA - TSGA064 MetaG | ecosystem: Host-associated > Fungi > Mycelium > Unclassified | place: USA: Georgia, Magnolia Springs State... | reverse complement strand
TAACCTTTGGTATCATTTTTGACCTATTGAACAAGAAAGTCGCCTCCCTTTTATATAGTATAAGACTCTAAAATTCTGTCTAACCACCCAGATAGATACTGAGACTTTAAATCATTGATATATTAATGCTCCACCGAAACTTTTAAAAGAACTAAATCCACTGAAACGAAGGATTTAGTTCTCATGTAAAAAATGAATTTAATTTATCTATAAATTTTACTAGTATTTTTTGATGATAAACTCTTGGACGAGATTGCTATGGGCACTTCCTTGTAAAATTAAAATTAATCCATAATAATCTTTTGAACTCGTTCGTTATCTAGACGTTTTACAAGCTCTGTCATGAGTCGCACAGTGTTTTCATAATCATCACGATGAATTATTGACGTATGCGAATGAATGTAACGCGATGGAATTCCAACTGACATAGCAGGAGCACCATCGTGAGCTAAATGCATTCTTGATGCATCTGTACCTCCACCTAATGTGACATCAAATTGATGAGGAATTTCTAATTCTTCGGCCACTTCTATCACAAATTCACGCAGTGCACGATGACCAACTAAGCCTCCATCTACCAAAGTAATAATTGGTCCTTTACCCATTTTTGCTTGGATTTGATTTGATACTCCAGGAATATCACCAGCTAATCCGACATCTAAAGCAAAAACAATATCAGGATTAATTAGTTGACTAGACGTTGCAGCTCCACGGCAACCAACTTCTTCTTGAACCGTTCCCACACTATAGTATATATTAGGGTGACTATTATCTTTTAAATTATTTAATACCTCAATGGCAACTGCACAACCAAGTCGATTATCCCAAGCTTTAGCAAGTAAAAATTTTTCATTCGCCAGCGTTTTAAATTCAGTATAAGGAGTGATCATATCTCCTGGACGAATACCAAGACTTTCAGCTTCTTCCTTATTTTCAACCCCAATATCAATATACATCTCTTTAATCTCTACTGGTTTTTTACGATCTTCGACAGTTAAAATATGAGGCGGTGTTGAACCAATTACTCCGTGATAAGTGTTACCAGATCGAGTTGTAATTGTTACTTGTTGGGCTAGCATCACTTGATTCCACCAACCACCTAACGTTATAAATTTAATAAATCCACGATCGTCAACATAGTGAACCATAAATCCAACTTCGTCTAAATGACCTGCCATTAAAATTTTTGGTCCATCCTCTGCTCCAACTTTTTTGGCAATGATTGATCCAATATTATCTTGGTAAACTTCATCTGCAACTTTTTCCATATGAGTTCTCATAAATTCACGTGCTTCACGCTCTTGTCCTGGAACTGCGTTTATATCTGTGATTTCTTTTAAAAATTGTATATTTTTATCCATAGCATTTCCTCCTAGAATTTCTAATAATATCATATCATTTTTCTTGTTAATTAGAAATAGATAAGCCGTTAAAGATAGAGCTTATTTGTCTCCTTGAACTATTTTATAATTTATATATGATTTGTATTACTCGAAAATATATACATGATATAAAAGGAAAAAAATCTATCTTAAATATGCTGGATTAATTGGTTTAGTAAGAGTAGCTCAGGTACATGTCGATTGGATTTAGTGCTAAGATGTGTAGAAACATAAACAGCTTTAAAGAAAGTTATAATTATTAGCGATTAATAGTAATGTGATCATTGATTAACATTAAAATAAACAAGAAAAAACGCCTTAATGACAGATTTTAAACCCGACATTAAAGCGCAGAATATCTAATTTCATTTAATTATTATTTAATAGCTGACTTTGCAGTATTAGTTAAAGCTGTAAATGCAGGTGCATCAGAAACAGCTAATTCTGCTAACATTTTGCGATTCACATCCACACCAGCTAATTTTAGTCCGTGCATTAATTGGCTATATGATAATCCATTCATACGCGCTGCTGCATTGATACGTGTAATCCATAACTTACGGAAATCACGTTTTCTCTGGCGACGGTCACGATAAGCATACTGCAATGATTTCATAACTTGTTCATTTGCGGTTTTATATAATGTATGTTTAGATCCAAAATAACCTTTTGCTAATTTTAAGACTTTTTTACGACGTCTGCGTGCTACAATTCCACCTTTTACACGTGGCATATAAGTTCCTCCTTCTATGCTATAAAAATATTTAAATGATATTATATATTATATAACATTTGTTTAATACGTTTATAATCGCTCTTAGATACTGTTGCTGATTTAGCTAATTTACGTTTTTGTTTTGTAGTTTTGTTATGAGCTAAATGGCTCGTATAAGCATGCTGACGTTTTAATTTTCCAGAACCTGTACGTTTAAAACGTTTAGCTGCACCACGGTGAGTTTTCATTTTTGGCATAATTAAGTTCCTCCTTGCGTTACTTTCAGACTATTTCTTTTTAGGAGCTAAAACGAGAAACATTGAACGTCCGTCAAGCTTTAGATTTGATTCAATGTCTGCTATTTCAGCACATGCTTCAGCAAAACGTGTTAACACGTTACGGCCGAATTCAGTATGAGTAATTTGACGACCCTTGAAACGAACGCTAACCTTAACTTTATCCCCTTTACTAAGGAATTTTTGAGCATTTTTTAATTTGGTATTAAAGTCATGTTGCTCAATGTTAGGACTTAACCGAACTTCTTTGACACTTACCACCACTTGGTTTTTTCTTGCCTCGCGGGCATGTCTTTGCTGTTCGTATCGGTATTTACCATAATCCATAATACGACAAACAACTGGCTTAGCTTGCGGTGCGACACACACTAAGTCTAAGTTTTTATCTGCAGCCAAGTTTAAAGCATCTCGGCGCTGCATTAATCCTAGTTGTTCACGGTTTGGACCAATCACTAACATTTCCTTAGCGCGAATATCTTCGTTTACTAAGCTTTCGTTTTTTACATTGCCTTTTTTGTTAATAATAGGCACCTCCATTTTTAAATAGAATATTTATGGAAAAAAGAAAACGCAGGCAACACAGACCCACGTTCTAATCACATTTTAAATATCGCTTAACGATATGTGACATAAACCTATCAGCTCGCAGCTAATCAGGTGAGAAGTGGGAACTTCTTCTTTCCACATGTTATTCACAATTACTAATTCTAACATTGATATTATCCTTTGTCAATATAACATTTTACTATTATTAAAAAGATCGTTTGCAGTTGGATGACGCTACACTTAACTATTAGGGTAAGTGAGCATTTAAAAGGGATTGAATATTTTCTGAATTAACCTGCCCTTTATTTATCTTCTCATTTAGTTGCTCAATGGCTTCTCCTTGGGTTAAACCATGTTCTGTGAGAATCTGATCAATTTCAGCTAAGGTTTCGTCTGGAAGTATTGAAATTAATTGTGTAATCGTTTCCGGATTTTGAACAATAGTCTGTGCTAAACCTTCGATATCAACGGTTCCCTCACTCATGAATTGATCTAAGTCTGTTCTTACTAACTCCATAGTTTCTAGAAATAGCGTAACGGGCTCATACATTTTCTCAACACCACTCGAAACAAATGGTGTCATAGTTAAAATTAACCTTGATAAAGATCCTGGTTGAACAATATTAAAAATTGGAAAAGCTAATACAACGATCGTGACTAAAAGATAAGAGTAAGCATTTAAAACACTGAACACTATACTTAAAATGGAATCGATCACTTTCGATGGTCGATACCTTACAAAGAGTTTTCTCGGTAAATCAAATTGATAAGCAAATACTCCTAAGAAGCTTTTAAAGAATATAAAAACAGCTATGGTCAACATTAATAGGATAAGAGCAGTTAAAATAAATTCGATAATGGGGCTAGCAAGCCAATAAAGCCTTGATGGAATAAATATAGAAAAGTCTAGTCTTTCTATTGTCCAATTTGCAATACTCGGTGAAATTAAATTCCCCAATAAGATGGCTCCCGTTAGTGATGTTAATTGAACAAGTAAGTTTGCTAAGCTATTTCTACACAAGCGACGGCCACCCACTATAATAGCGACTAATAAGATAATCACTATTGCACCGTCCAAAACATAAGTCAAGAATCCTCCAGTTGCTGCCAGTGTATCGAAAAGGTTCATTTCATCACCATCCTTATTATTTCTTATGCCTGTTCATAGCTTATGTAGAAACATCTTACTTTGAAACAAATTATCTCAGATATTTAGCTAAAAAGTCAATTTCTCATTTCAACAGTACATCGTCCTATTATTAGATTACAACTAATTACTAATATGAAAAAAGCTCTGAATTTCAGAGACATTAATCTCATATACAGAGCCTAATTCATTATTTATTATTTTTACGAGTTGCGATTTCATTTGTTAACAATTGAATAAATTCTTGAAGTGGTAATGTTTCAGTTTCTTGTTGCCCAAATCGACGGAGAGTTACTTCATTATTCTCTACCTCTTTATCACCTATAACAATGGTCATTGGTATTTTTTTAGTCTGAGACTCTCGTATTTTATAACCAATTTTTTCATCTCGGTAGTCAACTTCTACTCTAACAGAAGCTTCATTTAATTTTGCTTGAACTATTTTTGTATACTCAGTATGCGCCGATGGTAAAACAGGGATGATTTGTACTTGTACAGGTGCAAGCCATATTGGAAGAGCACCTTTATATTCTTCAATTAGAAAAGCAGTAAAGCGCTCCATGGTCGAAACAACCCCGCGGTGGATAACAACTGGACGATGCTGCTTCCCATCTTCACCAATATAATTTAAATCAAAGCGTTCTGGTAATAAGAAGTCAAGTTGTACGGTAGAAAGTGTTTCTTCTTTTCCAAGTGCTGTCTTAACTTGGACGTCTAACTTAGGACCATAAAAGGCTGCTTCGCCATTTGCTTCAAAGTAAACTAAGTTCATATCATCCATCGTTTCTTTTAACATCTGCTGTGCTTTTTCCCACATTTCATCGTTATTAAAATATTTTTCCGTATCCTCTGGATCTCGGTAAGATAACCTAAAGGTGTAATCACGAATCCCGAAATCATGATAGACTTCTTGAATTAACCTGACAACACGTGTAAATTCTTCTTTAATTTGATCAGGCCTTACAAATATATGAGCGTCGTTTAAACACATCCCACGTACACGCTGTAGCCCTGATACAGCACCTGACATCTCATAACGATGCATGGTTCCAAGTTCTGCTATTCTAATAGGTAATTCTCGATAACTGTGAAGGCTGTTTTTATAAATCATCATATGATGGGGACAATTCATTGGACGTAATACAAGTTCTTCGTTATCCATCTTCATAGGTGGAAACATGTCATCTTGATAATGATCCCAATGCCCAGATGTTTTATATAATTCAACACTCCCGAGTATTGGCGTATAAACATGATCGTAACCCAAGCTTACTTCTTTATCCACAATATAACGTTCAATAGTTCGACGAATAGTGGCTCCATTTGGTAACCATAACGGTAGACCTTGGCCCACTAGCTGAGAACTCGTGAATAATTCTAGTTCCTTGCCTATCTTACGATGATCACGCTCTTTACGTTCTTCTAAAAGACGCAAGTGATCTTCCAATTGTTCTTTAGTAAATGCGGCTGCTCCATAAATACGTGTTAGCATTTTATTATTACTATCTCCACGCCAATAAGCCCCTGCTACACTTAGTAATTTAAAATGTTTAATAATTTTTGTATTAGGGACGTGAACGCCACTACATAAATCAGAAAAATCGCCTTCTGAATAAACAGTTAAAACTTCACCTTCTTCAATGGCCTCAATTAGCTCTAATTTATAGTCATCATGAGCAAACATAGCTTTTGCCTCTTCACGACTAACTTCATGACGAATAACCGGTAAAGCTTCTGATGATATTTTTTTCATCATTTTTTCGATTTTTGTAAAATCGGCTTCCGTAATTTTTTCTTCTATATCTATATCATAGTAAAAGCCGTCTTCAATTGCTGGACCCACTCCAAAATTTGCATTTGGATATAATCGTTTAATGGCAGCTGCCATTAAATGAGCTGTAGAATGATTAAGGATATTCCAAGCTTCTGGTTGTTCATTTGTCATTAATTCTAATTTTGCATTTTTTTCAATTGGACGAGTTAAATCAAATAACTCACCATTAACTTTTGCGGCTACACAACGCTTCCGTAAACCTGGCGAAATTGACCCAGCAACTTCTTCAGCGGTAACTCCCTTGTGAAATTCTTTACTATTCCCATCTAAAAACGTAATTTTAATCATCTTTATTTCCTCCTTTTTTTAAATAATTATGCTGTTTATCTTCAGAAAGCAATTTTTAACTCAACAAAAAAACCGCTCCTAATAAACACTCATTAGGAACGATTTAAGATCGCGGTACCATCCTATTTCTAATCAAATTAATTGACTAGCAACTTAATTATACTTTAACGCAGTAAACGAGAATCTTTTTCAAGTCCAGTTCAAAGGTAGTAATCTAATCAACGTTCTTAGAAATCTTACAGCCTAGGATTTCCTCTCTGAAAGTCGTATGAGTAGATCGTATCCTTATCATCACATTTCTATTTATTATGACTAAATTTTTATTAATTATACTAAATTAGAAAGCCATGTATATTCTTCATTGTATAATCACTCATTATTAAATGTCAAGTAAAAAAAAAGTAAGATCAATAATTATCTAATAGTTTCCCTATGAAAAGAGCAAGAAACCATGGATTATATTGAATAAACCAAATAGTTTTACTTATTTTGACGATAATTAGTTCCTTTTAATTCAATGGGATTGGTTAAAGCTTTAATGCGCTCTAAAATTCTGGCCCCTTTAATTTGTTCAACTTCTCCCTTTTGGGTATAGGAATAATGCTGCTGTAATTGTTGATAATCTAGATTTGAAGTAAAAAAAGTCGGTAATCCTTGATGCATTCGATAGTTTAAAATGCGTCCTAATACTTCATCACGCATCCAGCTGGTCATAGACTCACTTCCAATATCATCAAGCATTAAGACTTCTATTTCTTTCAGCTGCTCAATTTTGCGATAGCTAGAACTATTCTCATCGTTAAAGCTTGATTTAATTTCTGCTATTAACTCTGGAAAATAAACAAGACCACAGACAACCCCCATTTTTCCTAAAGTACTAGCAATAGCACTTAACAGATAAGTTTTTCCCGTTCCAAATGGACCATATAAATACAGCCCTTTTCCTTTTTTCGAGTTTAAATATTCATGAATAAACATCAAAGCATGTTTATGAGCTTCAGAACGCTCTGGATCCATTATAAACTCATTAAAATCAGCTTTTAGGATATCGGAAGGCATATGAAAACTTTTGATATTATTTAAATACCTTTGATTTTGTTCAAAGTGACACGGACTATAGGCAATTTTTAAACGACCTAATTTTTGCTCTAATTGGGGACAATGTCCTTTAACTGGCTGTTTACAATATTCCAACCCTAGGCAGCCTTGACACTTTTTCCGATTGCGAATAAATTCATCTAAATCAGAGATAAAACTAGGCAGTAAATCTAAGTTAACAGAAGCTTCATGCTGTTGTAAAACAGTAGCAATCTCAGGCGTATTTAAAATTTCTGCGTAAGCTTCTTTTGATCCCTGGACTTTAGGCAATAACTCTCCTAATCGTTGCATCACTTTCACCCTTTTCGGTTTAAAATTTGATTTTGTAATTGCTTCATATGTTCAATTTTTTGTAGATCTTCTTCACTCAATGAATCTTTTCCAGATGTCTCTTGAGGATTTTTTAACCAATCTGGAACAACTTCTTGTCTAATGACATGCTTATTTTTTCCATAAGTTGTCTGAGCAGCAGGAATTTTCTTTTCAGTCTCTCGTTTCTTTTGAGCATTGAGAACCTTTTTTACTTGGGCCACTGCTTTTTCAGCAGTATTTATTTCTTTACGCTGCCATTCTCCAGCAATCTTTTCAACTAGTTGTTTCGGTAACCTTCCATCAGAAACTTTTAACACATAATCCACCAATACATTAACAACTCCATGAGGCATCTGTTGTTCAATAAACAACCATTCAATCAATTGACGATCTGCTGGAACTGGATCTTTTTGATGATATTTATGCTTTAAAAAATCAATGGGATTTTGTGATAGGAAAGCCAATAATTTTTCTTCTTTTGATTCTCTAGTCTCGTTGTTTTTCATCTCGGGATTTTGGACTTGGATTGGTGATGATTCTTTAAGTTCAATTGGTTTTCCTTTATTGACGAATTGAAAATACTGCTTGGCTTGCTGTCGAAAAGTGTCTAAATTAACAAATCCATCTGAGTCAGTGGCATCAAAAACAAGACGTGTTAATTCATGTTCATCCAATTTATATAAAAAAGCAAATTTATTTAGTTGTTCAAATAATTTATCCGATAAAGTGTCCTCCGCTAAACCCTTTTGTTTCAACAATGCAATTAACAATTCCCGATTAAACACATCATCTAATTCAATTCCTTCTTTAAATCCACGAGATACGGGCAAGGGACTTGCTTGATGAATTTGATTTGATCTCATGAGAACTGTGGTATCAAAAATTTGATTAAAATTTTTGGAAATACACTCCCCTTCAATCTCCGACTCTTCCGTAATAAAACAATTCTTCAACTTTTGGTAAGCTGAATGACCTACTTTTAAATTCAAGAAAACGTTAATAATCCCATCATTAAAAAAGTTTTTAGGCTGCAGAGGCCTTTTTAGCAAATAGACATATTCCTCGTTTTCAGTCACATAAGTTTGCAGTAATCCTATAGCTTCTAAATTATAGCGCCATTGTAAGAGTTCTTCGATGCTCACCTTTAAGATTTGTAGGAGTAAGTCATGTGTATGGGTATTACCTTTAGGTTTAGCTCCCATTGCATATAACGTTAAAAATAAACTGATGGTTTGCGAACCTATTAGAGGTTGATAAAGTAAAGTTAATATTTGAATTTCATCTGCTGTTATAGTTGATATTGATTTTATTTCAAATACTGTATTAGGTTTAACTGCTGCTTTTGGCATTTTCACACCATCTTTCCTATTCAATACGCACATCTGTGTAAGAGGCGATTGCCTTCTCTTCCTTTTAATTTTTTATTAATTCAATCAATAAATTTTTAATTGGCACACCTGCATAAGAGGCGACTTTTTTTAGTTAATAGATAAGCATACAGGTTGTAGTCCTCTTTTAAAAGCATGTTTGCTTTACACTGCCTCTAAGACAATAGCCGATTTTTCCTGAAAAGAGTTCAATGTTAAAATTTCAATCCACCCTAGACTATATAAAGAATAATCACTAACTGTATTCGTATTTATATTACTTTTCAACCATTTTTATATTAAAAGAGATATATAATATCAAGATCTTTGTTGAATGTGGGCTGTTTTAAATTACTTACACAAACCCTTCAACCATTGTATAATGAGTTGAGATAAAAAACAACATGGTATTCACTTAACAATGGTAAAAAAAATAATAAAAAAACGTTTTAGAGAAATCAGTCATATCCTAAATGTGTTTGAAGGATTTTCGTTATTATGTACCCCTTATCTAATACATCAAAAAGTAGAATTACTAAAAAACTTGTTGAAATCATAGCCTTCTTTTTTGGGTTATATGCAGAATAAAATTGTATTAGAATCTTATCGTCATCTTGAGGATAAGATTCTAATAATCATGCTATCAATGAAATTTCAAAAAGATGACTCCTGTCATGTACAGAAATCACCTTATAGCGACTATCTCATTTGAGCTTCTAGATAAATCATTTTCTTGCTGATGTAAATACTATTATCGCCTCGTTCCCTGCTGTAATCTTTCTAATTGGATTATCCATATCCAAATTTCTGTCTTTCTTTTACCCAACCTCAGATTTATAATTTTTCAAAGCTTTAACATATTTTAATTATTAGCCTATTTCTTCTTAATGTGTGGGCCTAAAGTGGATTTAAACAGCGACTTCCAAGTCGGCATTCCCATTCCTCTTAATCCTTTTTAAGGTTGTATGACAGATAATCTCTTACCTAGCCAATTCTATAAGTCCCTCGTCTAAAATATTTTCTTTTGTCTATTAAACACTACATTGTTGTCTCGTATCGAAAGACAATCCCGAAAAAAATTGTATGACTCTTATTCGTTAACACGAACATAAATGGTTTCAGCTTCACCACTACACTCAGCTTGTATTAAAGCAAGACCACTTGACAACCCTGTTACCCGGCCTGTGGAATCGATTATAGCTACATTTGGATCCAGAGATGTCCAAGTAACGTCTCTTTCATCATCATAATGTAATTTCTCGCTTTCTCTAGTAAGTAAGTGGATAGCTAATCGATATGACCTAGCTTCTCCAATCCCGACTACTTTAACAAAGATCACATCTTCATAGTCAGAATATTTATGTTGAACTATTACATAAGTTCGTCCTTCACTAATAGCAGTCAGTCTACCTTGGTCATCAATAGTACAAATTAATTCATCCTGACAAGACCAGTTAAAATGGTTATTATCTCCTAATTGATGCGTTAAGCTGAGTTGTGCTGATTCTTCGTTCTCCAACAATAAGGATAATTTTGAGTACTTACTCACATCATAGGGTAAAAAACCTTCAGGGATCGGATACACAAAAGGTTCAGCCCCAAAGTTTGTAGTTGTGGTTGTTATAGTACTAATACCGGCTTGGCTACTCCAAATTCCAGGATATGCTTTAATTGCTTCAGTTATCCCTCCAGTAACGTTAATTTTTACACCATTTAAATAGTACTGCACCGTTTTATTTTCCATGTCTAAAGCAATTCCAATTATATCCCCAACTTCTGCCACTGGATAATCCGTAATAGTCGCTGTCCCATTTGTATAGGTCATCCCCCCATTAGTTCTATACCCTATAAGATAGTTATCCCAACTTAAGCTACTATTACTGCTTGTTTCCATTGTGACACACAGCCACTGACAATCACCCCTATCCAGTTTTACTTCCCAATACCACTTACCGGCTATTCTACCTTCTGTAGCCCATACAGAATTGTTAGTAGTGGCAAGAGTACTAGTTGTTGAAACAGTACAATTTTGGTTAGAAAGTGAAACTGCAGTCCCAGAAACTGAGCTTGGATCATAATTAACAGGAGCGTATCCTTTTTTAAAATTATTCATGTTTGATTCCTCTTCCTTAAAAAACAATAATACACACTTTAAAAAAGTGATACTGTTATTTACTGATTGTTTGTATTATTTATTTTTTTATCTATTGCAAAAAGAGTATCATGAAGTACATAAAATTACCAACATTTACAGTTTAAAAAATCAATGGCTTCCTCAAAACTCCCATGAGAGAGTAAAATTAAATCTAGTCAATTAATTAAATCGGTATGTAATAAGTAGATTGGTGCAGCTTTTTTTAACAGAAAAAAGACTACCTTAACTGATAATTACTTTGCTTTATTCATACTATTTT
>Ga0153980_1001135_pt1 | contig 11410 bp, 19 predicted proteins | sample TSGA064MetaG_FD_104722 | JGI IMG/M metagenome (GOLD analysis project Ga0153980, IMG submission 104722) | Attine ant fungus gardens microbial communities from Georgia, USA - TSGA064 MetaG | ecosystem: Host-associated > Fungi > Mycelium > Unclassified | place: USA: Georgia, Magnolia Springs State... | reverse complement strand
GGGCCGGTGGGCACCGAGTCCGGAGCCGGCAGCGCCAGGGCGGCGCGCGGGGCCGGCAGCTGCAGCTGCTCGCGCAGGTCGTCGGTCAGGCCCTCCAGACCGCCCGGCAGCCGACCTGCCGTGATGGCTTCCTGCACGGCGCGGGTGCGGGCTTCGGGGTCGTGCCCCAGGCTGACCTGCACCACAGGTCGGCGGCGCAGCGCGCGGGCCTCGCCCGTGATCCGGCCGTAGGCCTCGATGAATGCCTGCCGGGCCCCGAACTTGTCGCCGGCACTGAGCAGCGGCGCGGCCACGGCCCAGGCCTGGGCGATCTCGTCGGTCCACACCACGGTGGCCTGCTGGTCAGCACTGGTCAGCGCCAGGCCATAGGCTTCGGCGGGCAGCATACGGCCCATGGCGTGGTCCACGTACTGCAGCACGGTGCCGGTGAGGATCGGGCCGCGATGCTCAGCGCGGATGCGGGCCAGGGCCAGGCGCAGCACAGGCTTTTCGATGTGGGCCAGGTCTTCCGCCAGCAGCAGCAGTGCAGCAGGCCGGACCTGCTGGCCGCTCAGCTCCATCGTGGCGCCCAGCTCTTCCAGCAGCCAGTCGGTGTCGTGGTGGTCAGACATCGATCACCTCCCCCTGGCCTTGTCCGGAGCTCGTCGCTTCGCCCTGAGCTGCGCCTGCCCGCTCACGCATCAGGCGCTTTGCTTCCTCAATGGCGCCAGCGTTTGCACTGGTCTGGTCGGCCTGGCGGGCCTGCGTGCTGGTCATCGCAACGCCGGTCTGGCACTGCGTCGCCCACTTCTCGGCGTTCTGCTGCAGGAGGCGGACGGGATGCATCTCCCGGACGATGAAGTCCTCCTGCACACGGCGCACGTAGTGCACGGCGATGCGGGGGGCGACCTCGGCGCCAACACGGTCGATGAAGTTGCAGATCTGGCCGCCCACGGTCTGGTTCCAGACGGGCCAGCTGTGGTACCGGCCCTCGTAGGCAATGGCGTAGGCGATCCAGGTCTTGTGGGACTTGGTGTCCGGACCGGGGTAGCGCAGCTCAGCAGGGATCTCGTGGATGGTCCCGTTGGGTGCCGTCACACGCATCGGCTCAGCAGCTGCGTGGGGGGCTTCAGCCCCCTTCGCAATACTCTCTGCTGTAGTCTCTGAAGTAGTCTCTGTTGTAGTCTTACTTAGTTTAGATTGCGGGTTTCCTGCAGACCTGTTTGCAGCTTTCCCGCGAACCTGTTTGCGGGTTTTCTGCGAACCTGTCTGCGGGGTTCCCGCATCCTTGATTGCAGGATTCCTGCAATCTTGTTTGCAGGGGGTGTCCAGGCCTTCCAACTGCCCCACCAGCGCATCGATGCTGACCCGGAAATACAGCTTGGCAGGAATGCCGCGGCGAGCCTCCTCCATGAGCCCCAGCGACAGCAGCTTCTTGCGGGCAGTCTCCTGCTCAGTGCGGCTCAGGCCTGTTTCATCCTCCCATTCCACCTGTGTCTTGAAGAACCAGCCGTCGTCGTCGGATCCACGGTTGGCCCAATACACGGCCTGGGAGAGCATCAGCGCGCCAGTGATGCCGGCGCCAAGGTGCACAAAGGATCGCTGGAAAGCGATTGGCCGGTCCAGCATGGAAGCGAGGTTCATGCACGCTCCCCTTGCGCCAGGCGTGCCTGGTGCTGGCCCCACAGGCCGGCCACCCAGTTCACGCCCTTGGGGGTGAACTTCGTGGCGTTGAAGGCATGCTCGTTGGCCTGGGCCACGCCCGTCTTCACGACGAAGCGGCCGGCGTCGATATGGCATTGGTGCGCAGTCCACTCGCCGCCCAGGCGGTACATGATCTTTTCGTCCTGCAGCCAGGCCCGGAATGCGTGCTCGTTCGCGCCCAACAGCTTGGCCACCTGACGGAAGCCCTTCGCGCCGTTGGCGGCCACGTAGCGATCCACATATTCGGCCTTGGGCGCTGCCAAGGCCAGGGCGGCCTGTTGCTGCTCGATCTGCTCGGCTTGTTCAGCGGCCAGGCGCAGCGCCTGAGACATCGTGCGCGGCACGGCAGGAGCGGCCTGAGCCTCCAGCTCCTGCCAGCGCTTCACCACCTTCATGCGCGCCACAACGTCGTAGCCCAGCAGCAGCGTCAAGCTGGTGTCCTTGTCCAGTTCGTACTGGGGGTAGGACTGGTCGTTTTCGCCGATGTAAGTGCTTGATTTGCAAACAGAACGCAAATCCGCGTTTTGCTGGAGCACCTCCATCATGGTGCGGATGTCGCGCATCACGTCCGCATGGCGCTTGCCGGTCAACTCGGCGATCTCTCGGCTGCTCATGGTCAGCACGGCGGCGGAAATTGCAGTGATCGTGTTCATCGGGCAGGCCCTCCGAATTCGGGGCTACCAAAAGGCCCTATGAGCTTGGCCAGCGCCTCGGTACGCTGCGCGTCATGGTTTACTTTCTCCACCACCATCTGCCGATAGGTCTTGCCGTAGACCAAGGCATACACGCAGTCGCGCAGCACCATGGAGGTGTCCGTCGCCTGCTGGCCGCAGTGGCGCAGGAACAGGTCGGCCGTGGCCTCGTCCACCTTGGTGCGCAGCGGGATGTCCAGCTTGCCCAGAGGACCGGCAACGCCGCGCGCGAACATCGGCGCGTCAGCGTCTTCGTCCAGCTGGTCCTGGACACGGGCCAGCACGCGCTCGGCCTGATCGGCGTCGAGGTCGGCCAAGATCACCTGGATCGACCGGAATGCAGCCGCTTCAGCCCGGCTCAGCTTTTCGTGGGTGTCACGCATGCGGGACTACTCCTGAGGATGGATCTGGGAAGGGGTGCCCGCCGCTCCCTGGGCTATGCTGAAAGCTGTCACACCACCAGCAATCGCCACCAGGAGGGCAGGCATGAAAACGGAACACATCGGACCAACAGCGACGCTCGCCGCCGCGATCCTTTCGAAGCTCGAGCCGGAACACCACCACTTCACGCGGGAGATCCTGGCCAGCGCCTTCGAGGACGCATACCTCGCGCTCATGGATGGAATCCAGAGGGTGGACAGGCTTCAGGACGAGGCGAAGGCTCAACAGATGGCCCGCATTCGCGAAGAGTCGAATCAGCGATAGCCAAGTCCCTGCGCCGCTTCTTCAGGCTCACGAAGAACTCGGAGTCGCGATACCTGCGACGGTCGCTCAAGCGCTGCACGGCGGGCGGTGGCACGTCGCCCCAGCGGTATGGCTTATGCATGGCCTGGCTCCTGGGTGGTGGGTTGTGCACGACGACGCCGTTTGCCCGGCCTAGACATTCGGCCAACAACACCCATCACGCGGTCCGCTGTGGCTTGCGGAAGCACATCGGGCCAGAGGTAGATGGTCTGAACCGCGCGGTACCCCATCGCTTCAGCGGCCTTCTTTGGGGTTCCACCCAACAGCTCGATAGCACGATCTTTCTTCATGCTTGATTGTAAACATGTTTACAGAAAAGCATGCAACCGAATTTACACACCAAGGATTAAGGTGCGTCATGCTTTACGGGGAACGTCTACTTCAAGCCATGCAGAAGCGATCGGAAACGCTTGGGCGTGAGATCGAGCGCAAGGACGTTGCCAACGCGGCTGGAACATCCGTCCAGAACATTGGCATGATCCTGACCAATGCCAAGGGGCGGGATCAGAAGCTTCGCACCGAAGCGCACGACAAAGTTGCCGCTTATCTGAAGGTGAATTCGAGGTGGCTGCTGACCGGGGAAGGTCAGATGGAGCAGGCACCTACGATCAGCGCGCCATCAGAGCTAACGCCTGCAGCAGTTGAGCTGGGGGTGCTTTTTGACATGATCCCGCAGTCGGACAAGCTCAGTCGAGCAAAGGCATTCAACGCGGCGAGCACTGCCATCATGCAAGTGCTGCAAGACGTGTCCGCCAAGTCTTAAGCAGCTCCTCGCTCGGGAAGATCAAGGCTTTTACGCCCTGAGTCGTCAACTCGCGGATACACCCCTCAATCTCTGCGTCAGCTTCACACGCACTTCGCACTCTGACGAGCGTGCGCCCTTCAGTCGCGTCCGAAAGTACTGTGTTTCCATACATGTAGCAATCATAGCTGCGACCAAAGATGCCCCACAAGCGGAATCTTCCGGACAAGTAAAAATGGCTTTTTTGTAAACTCATCTACAAATAATTGAACGCAATCATGTAAACATGTTTACAATAAATTCCAGCGACCCGGCACCGCACATGCGGACAGGCAGGGAAGTTGGGCACCACGGCATCGACCGGGCAAGCCCCGGTCTTTAAAAAGAGAGCTTGAGTACAGATTGGTTGAGGCGGCCGCTGACGGCGCGTGAGAAGTTCAGCGGGAAGCGGGCTGGATCGCTCCAGCCCGCCCCACTCGGTCACAGCATCAGTAGTTGAACGATGTAGCCAATGGCTTTGAGGCACTTGGCCACGTCGATCTTGATGCTCACACGCACAGAAGTCTTCATTTGGATTGCTCCGGTGAAGACCCGTGGCCACGGGTCAAGAACCCGCTTTGCACTTAACACGCGCCCTTGCTGGCGCGGCCAGTTGCTTACCGCGAATAGGCTTCTGGCATCGGCTTGGTGAAAGGGGCGATGCTCTTATCGCCGAGTAGGCGGGACATCCATCCCATACCACCCCAAGTCACCGCACCTTATGCGCCTTACCAGGGCGCAGTGGGGAGCGGTATCTCCCCGCAGCAAGTATCTCAGGTGGCCGCCTCATCCAATCTGCACTCAGCTCTCGCACTGCACGCCGATGTTGCTTGCCCCACCCGAGGGGCATTCGTCCGGCGCTATGGCGCTCCTGGGTATGGGCCAGGTCAGCGTGCCGCGTCTCCGCGCGGTTGCCAGTCCGTCAAAGCACGGTTCACGGCATAGGGAAGGAACTGCGGGCGGGATGCCCTGTAGAGAGTAGGCGGGAGGCAGTGAAGGCTGCGCGCCAGCGCATCTGGAGCCGACGATGGAACACCGCCCAGGCATTCCGGTGACGAACGCAGTGAGATGACACCACGGAGCAAATAAACGGTGCGGCATGTTGATGCCGCGCAGCTGCTACCAGATGCCGCACGACGTCCCTGAACGCATCGGGGCGAAACGAAAAGGCCTCCCACGAGGCCATTTCTGTTTTTGCTACGCCACCGCAGGCCACTTCCGTGAGACAAACCCTGCGGGGCACAGCTGGAACAGTTGATTGTGACTCTTAATAATCAGTGTAGAGATAGATGCCTGAAAACCGGCTCGTATACCAGCCAGCTCCTCGCTGAACACCAGGTATGCTGAGATTACCGACCTCGGATGAGATCAGCACACTAGTCACTTCATACTGACTTGTATCAGTATCATAATACTTACTGGTATCCGTGATTTTTGAATTCATCGCAGCGATGGCATTTGCCAACTGCTGCTTATTTATACACATTCCATACCACTTCAGGCTCTCTCCCTTTGCACTATTCACAGAATTGCTATAGGGCATTAATGTTATATATTGACTACTCTCTAGATATGCAGAACCAATATAATATCCATCCAAACCAGCATCATATGTTGCGCCCTCACTTAAACTCAAATTTGGCCACCTGCTATCCCATGTTTTTATGCTGTAGTGGAATGATCGATTATTCTTGTCCTTGAGCCAGAGAGCCACGCCATTATAAAAAATGGCGCCCTCACTGTAACTATCAATAACTGTTTCTGAGTGTTCAAGGCACATTTTTGGATTTGAGCCAAACTGACTACTGGCCCACACCTTTTTATCTACCTGATGATTCCACCCGATGAAGTACCATCCACTTGGGGACGGGGATGGTAGGCTATATGAATGAATATGCAGAGTAGCTTGTGCGCCTTGCTTTTGAATTGAAGTTGATCCATATCCGTTAGGATTAATAGAAGCCTGATAGTCACTCAATGGCTGAGGGGTGTTCAAATGCGAAAAATCACCAACATTCCAGTTTGAATGTCTCTGCAGAGCACCTCCAAAACTGTATGTATAAAACCCGTCCGCACCTCCTGTGGCGTCGTTTGCCACCACTACATCTTTAAGATTATTGTTCTTTGGCTCGACCCAAAAATGTTGTGCAGCGCTCACACTCAATACTGGCACCGCCAAAATCACGCCAGATACCAATTTAGCAATACTCATAAATACTCCCTATAGTATTAAATACATGACTCTCTTCCATTCGGGAAAGAGCATACGCAGTCTATATTATTCTCTCAAGACAGCATTCAAGAACGATCCTCAATACCACAAATTTTTTCGCTTGCGGGCCTTCGTCTTTCACGGGGCCGCGCTCGCAGCATTGGCCCGCCCTGCAGCAATGTGGGGCGGGCGCTTTTTTGGAATCCACCATGAGATTCAGATTCAACCGCCTGCGCGGTGAACGCGGCCGCACCGCGTATGAGCCGCAGACCTATGCCGACTGGCGTGAAGAAGAACGCCTCATCGCCGAGCAGGAGGCCCAGCGCCTGCAGCGGCAAGCAGTCACAACCCCGATCCCGCCCTCTGGCGGGATTGCTGTTCCTGGAGAGCCCAAATGCAACGAGTGATCCCCTCCGAGCCCTTCAACCCTGACCCCGATGCGCGCTTTCTCCGTGAGGCCTCGCGCCCCGGCCATGTGGCCGAGCCGGGCCCGGCGCCCACGCCCGGCAACTGGCTGCTGCTGTGCCTTGTTTTGCTGGTGGCCCTCGCGCTCAGCGCCTGCGCGGATGCTGGCGCGGCCCAGGAACCCGTGGCCAGCGCAGCGGACGTGCAGCGCGCGCACAGCGCCGCCCAGGCCTGCCCGCCCGGTCACGCAGTCGTGTGGACCGGCCCGCAATCCATGGAATGCCTGCGCGAGCTGCCATGACCAAGCTTCTCGGATTTTTTCTCTGGTCTGCAGTCTCGGCCTTCTGCATCGCCGCTGCGGCAGCCATGGCCGACACCCCCCTCTTCTGAACCTGGAGCACCAGCTCATGAGCCACACGGAAACCACCTGCCAGGCAGGCCCGCAGACCATCCCCAGCATCGGGCCGAACTGCCACGCCCACGCCATGGCCCATGTGGCGGTGCCGATCCTCGACATCCTGAACGGCTACAGCGCGCACAGCGGCAACGCCGGTGCACTCCACGGCGGGCTGTACGCCATGGGCTGTGCCCTGGCCACAGCCGGCGTGGAGTTGAACACCCAGATTGCCGACCCGGGCGGCCCGCTGGCCGCGCTGTTCGACGGCTACGAAACGATGCGCCAGGCCCTGGCGGTCACCGACGAACCTGCAGCCTGACCCCCCCCCTGTTTCATCCACCGGCCCGCCACGCGCGGGCTTTTTCTTGTCCCCTTCCACCGAAAGCAACCGCATGCATAGCCACCGCAGTCCCCTGAACAGTCTTCTCGCCCTGGCCCTCCTGGGCGCCGTGCTGGAGCGCCAGCGTACCGAGCTGACCTCGCGCAGCCCGTCCAGCGACACCTCGCCCACGACGCCCACCTCGCCCACGGGTGATGCCGCTCAGCAAGCCCCCGAACAGCTCGGCGTGGGTGCTCTGCTGGGCGAGATTTTGGGGGTCAAGCCCCCGGCTGCGGCGCGGGATGCCCAGGGCCAGCAGGCCAATGGCTGCGGCGGTTGCAGCGGCTGCCAGGAGGGGCAGGCTGTAGAAATGGTCGTTCCAATCCCTTCGCACATCGCGGATGCGGCGGGCATGAACATTCCTGGCTTCGACCCGAACAGTCCTTCGGGCCGGGTCATCACCCTGCTGGCCGCCGCACAGGCTCAGGTGCTGGGCCAGTGCGAATCCAACCCGATTGGCCTGGAAGTGAATCGCTACAAGCACGCCAGCGCCTGCATCGGCGTTGCCATCGGAATGATGGGCCAACAGGCACTGTGACCGCGCAGTTTGACCAAGCCGAGGGCCAGCAAATCTAAGCCCGCCCGCTACCGAGCACATTTTTTTGTCCCCAAGGAATAAGGCATGTCCTCCACCATTCCCACCCCCGCCAAAGGCCCCAACCCCGGCTCTGGCACTGCGCCGGCCACCTCCAGCCCCACACCGGGCCAGGTGGCGGCCAACAGTTCCGCGTCCTCCCTGGTGAACGATCCCACCGAGGTGCTGGGAGAGTTCGACGGCGGCCAGTTCATGCTGATGCTCTCCCGTGCTCTGGGCTCCGTGAGCGCCGCTGTCGTGGACAATGAGCGCAAGGGAAAGATCACCATCGAGCTGGACATCAGCAAGATCAAGAAGACCCACCAGGTCACGATCAAGCACGCCATGAAGTTCTCGCGCCCAACCCTCGACGGCGAAGCCAGCGAGAAGGTATCCCGCGAGACCGTGATGCACGTTGGCAAGTTCGGCAAGCTGACCGTGATGCCCGAGGCCCAGATGGACCTCATCCCCCGAGGCGCGTAGCCGCCTCCCCTGTCGCTTTTCCCGCTCCCTGCTCGCCGCTCCAGAAGCCGCGGGCTTTTTTTTCGCCCAAACCGAGGACTTTTCATGTTCGATCAATCCGCAATCCAGCAGCTGACCCAGGCCGAAGCCACAGCACAAAGCAACGAGTCCGTGCAGCACGCGCTGACTGCCGGCCAGCCGGTCGTGGCCCTGCACGACGAATTCAACCTCACCAGCCTGGAGTCCTATCTGCCGCTGCGCCGCCGCGCTCGCAACAGCATGAGCACCTCCTACGTCGAGGACTTCGCCCGCTACGTGCGTCAGCACCGCGAGAACGGCTGCACGATCTATGTGAATGCCGAGGGCATGTCCGCGAAGGCCGTCCTGAACCAGGGCACTCCAGCCGAGCCCGGCCATGGCGACAACACGGCCCTGGTGAAGCTCAAGGCCACCGCCCTCTACACCTCGCTGCGCAACCTGGTCAGCCAGGTGCGCGGCCAGAAGGTGCTGGCTGAATGGCTTGAAGAGTGGCGCGACGTGGTGATTCCGTTGGACAAGGACCTGGGCGAGCTCAACATCGGCCACGTCGTCAATGGCATCCGCAGCGTCAGCATCGAACAACTCAACAAGTCCACGACCACCGTCGAGGCCCTGTCCGCAGAGCGCAGCGAAATGGAAAGCGTGGCGGCCAAGACGAACCGGGCTGATGCGGTGCTGCCGGCCTTCCTGAAGCTGACCACCAAGCCCTACAAGGAACTGGCCGAGCGCACCTTCTACGTCCGCGTGGCGATCCTCACATCCCAGCGCGAACCCACCTTCTCCATGGGCATCCTGGGGCTGGAGCTGCACGAGGAGCAGATGGCCGAGGAATTCGCCCACGTCGTGCGCGCCAGCTTCGCGCCGGTGGCCGATGGCGATGGCGTGGTCCCTGACCAGCAAATCCCCGACGTGCTGATTGGCGCCTTCTCGGTCAACAGCTGATCACCAGGTGGCCCACCCGGGCCACCCCTTCGGCTCCCGCAGCTCATCTCAAGGAATACCGACATGACAACCTACAAAGACCTGCTCGCACAAAAAGCTCAACTCGAATCCCAGATTGCCCAGGCCCAGGCCGAGCACAAAGCCGAGGGCATCGCCCAGGCCCGCGCGCTGATCGCAGAGCACGGCCTGACCGCTGCCGATGTCTTCCCCCAGGGCAAGGCTAAGGGCAGCGTGGGCGCCCCGAAGTACCGCGACCCCGCCACCGGCGCGACGTGGACCGGCCGGGGCAAACCGCCGAACTGGATCAAGGACAAAGACCGCGCGGAATTTCTTATCCCGGAAAAAGCAGGCGCTTAAACGTCAAACTCGCTCAACCTACAGCGAATGCGATCTTGAGTAGCGCTGTCCTCAGGATTATCGACTTCGATAACCAACAGGTGATAGGGAAATTCGATCCCGACAGGTGATGAAACTGGAGGAGCAACCGCAGGTGCCTCAAATATGGGCACTCCAATTGCTTCTCCGGGTTTTGCAAGCACCACCATGCTCGCGTGCCAGACATGCATAGCCTGTAGCTCAGGTTCGCGTATCCGAAGGTCCATGATGAGATCTCCAAAAAAGCTTGGCTGAATCACCACCGGCCCCCAGGCATTTAATCCTGGGGGCCGGCGAACTACGGAATCAGTACATCAAGCGAAGGATTACTTATGTTCCTTCCCAGTTGTTCCTTGTTGACCAGAGGCTGAACCGGAACCACCGCTCTTGTCGCTGCCGCGTTGAGCGTCGCGCTCTGTGCGCCACTTGTTGAACTCGTCAGAGAACTTTTTGTAGCGATCGTTTCGCCAGTTGCGGTAATCCTCATCCAAGGCGTCAACTTGTTCCTGACGCCACTGATGATAGTCAGGGTCGAACGGTTCACTTGTCCGGCCCTGACGTACATATTGCTGGTCAGAATTGCCGTAATTGCTTCCACCCGCTCCACGATCCCAGCCTTGAGTATCTCGGCCAAAGTCACTGCGTTCATGGCCGCCCCATCCGCCTTGCTGCGAATGGCGCGAGTAGCCTTGATCTTGTCGAGAACGACCATAGCCTTGGTCGCCGTATCCGCTACCGCCGCCGTATCCGAACTCCCGACGACCGGGCGCTGGCCCGTATCCGCCGCCGTAGCCACCTTGCTGCTCGCCTTGGTACCCCTGATAGGCGGACTGCTGCCCGCCAGGGTAGCCCCTTTCGGGGTATCCACCGCCTTGCTGACTACCTGAGTAGCCGCTGCGATTTCCTTCCCACTGGCCCTCATCGCGCCACTGGTCCTGCCCGCGTCCTGCGTAGGGGCGGCGGCTTTCGTCAAACTGATCGCGTCGGCCGTTTCCGTCGCCAGAGTCCTGCTGCTGTTGACGGTTCTGACCTTGTCGGCCGTGGTCTTCATGCTGTGCCATTGCTGGTTCCTTTCATGAGCTTTGACTTCAGGCTCGGAAATTCAAGCCTGCCAACTCTCTGAGCAATCAGCATTCCTACCCAACATCCAAGAAACATAACCTCACATTTCTTTAAACGCGAAACATTTGCCCCCGCATCCCTTTCTGTTCGTGCTTTGAAACTCAGGAACACCCAGCGCGCATGGGACACCTGTCCTTACACGTCAAGCAACGAAATCTGGGGAGCCAGTCCTGCTGCCAACTTCAACGAAGCGATACCGTAGATCTGCTCCCAATTCTTTTTATAGGAATCAAGGCAGCCGGCACGAAGACCAGCATCTCCGCCTGCCAGCTTGTCGAGTGCATCCCCAGAGATGGTGCCGCTGTAACGCCCATCTTCTACCCAGAAGTTAAACGATACCTGCCGGAGTTCCATTTTGTATTCGGCATCAGGGTCGCACCGGTCCATCTCTGCTCCTTTTTTGTAGAGCCCTAATTTCACCATAAGCCTCCGACCACGGAGGCAAACCAAAGCCGCCCGGCCCTGCCGCGAGCGGCTTTTTTTGGCCCAAATTTCAAGGAGCCGCATGCTCACCCCTCAATTTCTCCTGCCCCTCGCTGCCAAGCTGGTGATCGACCTGTTTGCCGGTGGCGGTGGCGCATCGACCGGCATTGAGCAAGCCAT
>Ga0153980_1001134_pt1 | contig 11425 bp, 12 predicted proteins | sample TSGA064MetaG_FD_104722 | JGI IMG/M metagenome (GOLD analysis project Ga0153980, IMG submission 104722) | Attine ant fungus gardens microbial communities from Georgia, USA - TSGA064 MetaG | ecosystem: Host-associated > Fungi > Mycelium > Unclassified | place: USA: Georgia, Magnolia Springs State... | reverse complement strand
GTGCAAACATTGAGGACCTTGTATCTCCATGGGATCTTATTGCCTCTGGATCTATTTATAGCCAAAAGAAGCGCATTGAAGAGAGCTTCATGATGGTCATTGAAGCAAACGATTACGTTAAGCGGTTCCTGAGATATCGGTGATTTAGTGTCTGGTGACTTGGTGATCACTGACTGATCTGCTGATAGCTCGGTGAATACTGATTGCTTTGAGACGTTTTTGGTACTGTTTGAAAGGTCTTCTTAAGGGCTTTTGGTGGCCATTTAGATCGTTGAAATCAGTTAAGTATTTCTGGAGTTATGGTCCAAATGAAGTTTGTGACATCCCTGCTACACCTTTTGCAGACTAACTGCATATGCTGCTTCTTTACTTCTCCTTTCTTTCTCCTCCTTAGTAACTAGGCACTCCCACTTGTAGTGTCCTATCCTCCAACATCTGAAACATTGCACCCCTTCCTCCACTGTCTCTTGTTTCCTTATTTTCACTTTCTCCTTCACCCCACACTGCATTATCCTACTTGCTATCACCTTAAATCTATTCTGGAGAATTGATTTCCCCTTTTCTTCTTTGTTCTTGTTCCTGCAGTTACAGGCCAGGTGCCTGAACCTCCTACAACACTGACATATTCTTTCCCTCCTTCCTTCTAATTCTGCCTTTAGTTTGGCAAGGGCGCACTTTTGGTTGAGCAAATTGCTCATGAGAGAGTTGTATTGTGTTTGAGACATCATGTTGATGTTTCAAGGGTATGGAATAAATGGTTGATCTTACTAATTATACTACCTCTGCTGGGGTGCAAGATCTTCACCCAGCCAGAGTCCTACTGCCCTACTAACTACTGCCTTAATACTAGGGTTAGACTATCATCTAATGGATGGGATCCCTGATCTAAACATCTTCTTAAGGATGTGGCATTACTTCTCTGCGTGTACTGATTACAATGGACCACCAGCACAAGGTTTATAAGGCGAATACTACTACTTCTGTCTATCAATGCTCAGTTGTAAGTTCTGGCCTTGATCATGGTACCTGAGCTTGGTACCACGTCTCTACCTTTAGTCCCTAACTGACTGATAAGTCCCCTTAAGCCAAGGGCCTGGCTATGTATAGAGGTAGCTAGTGATCATGATGACCACCAGCTGAGAGTTGATTTATATATGAGAGTAAGAGTGAGCAAGGTCCAAGGCGGACAGTGCTCAAGAAGTGGATATCGAGTTCTGGTGTAGTAACTTAGCCTGAGGCGACTTAATCACCCTCCTAGTCCAAGTTGACAAGGAGAACTCGATAGAGTTTCCATTCAATTGTGGTATACTACTTATACACCTCCTGTATTTACTTCTATTTATAAACTCCTACGTGTCTCCTTTTAGTTGTTCCACATGTCTACAGATTTAAAAAGAAAAGAAAAGAAAAAGAAAATAAATAATGACTTAGCCATTTTGGCCATATCATGACAGAGAGAGTAAGAGATATACAGTGCACACTACAGCCATTGAGGGAAGTCTGGCTGAAAGTAGGGTTAGAGAAGCTGGAGAGTTATGAAGGAGTAGCAGTGAAGGCACTGTTGGATAGCAGTGAAGGCACTGTTGGATAGCAGTGCGACAGGTCTGTTCATGGACACAACCTTCACAAAAGAAAAGAGGTTTAAGATGGAGAAGCTAAAAAAACCCCTCTTAGTTAGGAATGTGGATGGAACAGCAAATGTGGGAGGAGCTATAACACACCAGGTTGAGTGCAACATGTTCTTCAAGGGACATGTGGAAAGAGTGAGAATGGACCTGTACAACTTGGGAAAGACAGAGTTGATACTGGGAATGCCATGGCTAGCAGCCCACAACCCAGAAATAGATTGGGAAAAGGGAGAGGTGAAGATAACACATTGCCTACCTATATGTGGAAAAAGAAAGCAAGAAGGAAAGGAGAAAAAAGTAAGGAAGACAAAAAAGAACGAGAACAAGAAAGTATTAAGAGAACTGGTGCCTAGGAGATTTTGGAAGTAAAAGAAAGTATTTGGAAAAAAGGAGTCGGAAAGGATGCCGGTGCAAAAAACCTGGGACCATGCCATAGAGCTAAAAGAAGGGTTTATGCCAAGAAAGGGAAAGGTATACTCACTATTGAGAGAAGAAAAAGAGGAAGTACAGAAATTCATAGAAGACCAATTGAGGAAAGGATACATCCAACCCTCCAAATCACCCCAAACATCACCAGTACACTTTGTGGCAAAAAAGGATGGCACATGGAGGATGGTGCAGGATTATTGACACTTAAACCAGTAGACAATAAAGAATGGATACCCTCTACCCCTCATTGCAGATATATTGGATGGTGTAGGAAAGAGGAAGGTGTTTACAAAATTAGACTTGAGATGGGGATACAATAATGTCAGGATCAAGGAGGGAGATGAATGGAAGACAGCATTTATAACATATATCAGAGCATACAACCCACTGTCATGTATTTCAGGTTGACAAACTCTCTGGCTACCTTCCAAGCAATGATGAATGACCTGTTCAGAGACCTCATAAACCAAGGGGACATGGCAACTTTCATTGATGACATTTTAGTAGCTATGGATATGGAGGAAGGTCATGATGAGTTGGTAGAGGAAGTACTAAGGAGACTGGAAGAAAATGATCTGTTTGTAAAGCTGGAGAAATGCAAATGGAAAGTAAGGGAAGTAGAATTCCTGGGAGTAGTAATCAGCCCAAAAGGAGTAGAAATACAGAAGAAAAAGGTGGAGGGAATCCTAAACTGGCCAGTACCTAGGAATGTCAAGAAAGTGCAAAAGTTCCTAGGCCTCACCAATTACTACAGGAGGTTCATAAAGAACTTTGCTAGGATAGCAGCACCACTACATGTGCTAGTTAGGAAGGAGCAAAAGTGGAAGTGGGGAAAGAAACAGAAGGAAGCATTTGAGGAACTCAAGATGGTGTTCACCATGGAACCCGTTCTGGCCATCCCAGACATTGATAGAGAGATGAGAGTGGAAGCAGATGCCTCAGATTATGCAACAGGGGGGGTGTTGTCGATGAAGTGCAAAGATGGCAAATGGAGGCCAGTGGCTTTTATCTCTAAATTGCTAAACGCTACTGAGCAGAATTATAAAATTCATGATAAAGAGATATTGGCAGTAATAAGATGCCTAGAAGTGTGGAGGCATTATTTGGAAGGAGCAAAACTCAAATTTGAAATCTGGACAGATCACAAAAACCTCCAGCATTTTATGGCAAGTCAGAAATTAAACCAAAGACAAGCAAGATAGGCCCTATACCTATCACAGTTTAGTTTCACGTTGAAGTATGTTCCAGGAAAGAGCATGGGGAAGGCGGATGGATTAAGCAGAAGGCCAGACTGGCAGGATGGAGTAGAAAGAGATAACAAGAATCAGGAAGGCACAGGAAGGGGATGAGAAAGTCATAAAAGCAGTAGAGGAGCTGAAAAAGGCAGGAATCAAGATACTGAGAAACAAAGAATGGGAAGTAGAAGATAGAATAGTAATGAAGGAAGAAAGGATATACATGCCAGAAGGGGACCTTAGAAGGGAAATAATACAATTACACCATGATACCCTGGTAGAAGAGCACAGAGGGAGATAGAAAATGACAGAGTTGATTGGCAGGAATTACTGGTGGCCAGAAATAATGAAAGAAGTGGGAAAATATATAGACAGATGTGATGCTTGTCAAAGGTACAAGAACCAAAGCGAGGCACCAGTAGGAAAGCTAATGCCCAACGCAATCCTGGAAAAACTATGGAGTCATATATCGGCAGATTTTATCACCAAACTGCCTCTAGCCCAGAGATATAACACAATTCTGGTAGTATGCAATTGTTTTAGTAAAATGGCGCATTTTATAGCAACAACAGAGAAAACATCAGCAGAGGAACTTGCAAAGCTGTTTCAGAACCACATATGGAAGTTGCATGGGCTTCCAGAAAGCATCATATTAGACAGGGGAGTGCAGTTTGTGGCAGGAATGATGAAGGAGCTGAATAACTTACTAGAGATCCAGACAAAGCTCTCAACGGCCTATTACCCCCAAATGGATGGGCAAATGGAGAGGATAAACCAGGAGCTAGAACAGTACCTAAGAGTTTTCATTGATCACAGGCAAGAGCAGTGGCTGGATTGGTTGGGAATGGCGGAGTTTGTATACAATAACAAGGTCCACGCAACAACAAAAACATCGCTGTTCAAAGCAAATTACGGTCAAGACCCAAAGATGGGATTTGAAGGAAGAAGGAAGGGAAAGTACGAAGCAGTGGAAAAATTTGTAGAGAGAATGAGAAAAATCCAGGAGAAAGTGAAAGCAGTGTTAGGGAAAGCACAGGAGAAGATGAAGAAGTTTGCAAACAGAAAGAGAAGGGAGGAGGAAGAATACAGAGTAGGAGACTTAGTACTGCTAAGCACAAAGGATTTGAAGTGGCAAATAAAAGGAAGAAGATCAGAGAAACTGACCAAATACTTTGTAGGCCCCTACAAAGTAAAAGGAATTGTCTCAAGTAATGCAATAGAGTTAGAATTACCTAAATCTATTAAAATACACCCTGTAGTTAACGTAAGTAGAGTATGACTCTATAAACCACAGGTGGAGAGACAGAAGAAGATACTACCAAAACCAGTCATCATTGAGGGAAAAGTGGAGTTCAAAGTAGAAAAAATTCTAAACAAAAGAACAGTTAGAGGGAAGGAAAAGTTCCTGGTGAGATGGAAAGGCTACATTGTGGAAAAAGACACCTGGGAAAATAGAGAGAACTTGGAGAATGCAAAGGAATTGGTAGAAGAGTTCGAGAGAGAGTATAGGGAAGAAGTTGAAGAACTAAGGTGACAGGAGCAAGAGAAAGAAGAAAAAGAGTTCAGTCAGGAACTACCTAGGGAATTCATGGCAAAACTACTGTACAGTTGGGGAAGAAAAAGATATAAAAGAGAAAGGGAAAGAAGATGGGATGAAAACTGGGATCAATGGAAAAATTCCTCAGGATGAGGAAACTTGAAGGGGGGGCCATATTATGAGAGCCCCGAGCAGGAAAAAGTCTCCCATGCATTCAAACACTTAGTCCAAAACCTCAAAGCATACAATGGGGTTAAGATATAAATAGTAGGGGAACTTAAGAAGCCAAGTTACGTAATAAGGTCATGAGGTTGTAGAACATTCTGGAGGAACATGTGATCATGGACTAGTAGTGGTACAGCTACTGTAAAAGTAGTATAAGTAGTAGTCCAATCCAATAAAGAACTCCATCGAGTTTTTCTTGAACATCCACCTAGGGTGATCACTAAGGACACTCACTGTCTTTCGATAACATTCTGCCTATCTGAAATCACTCTCTGTTCTCTATTCTCCTCTACATGGTATTCTTTCTATCCACACCTTTCATACTCCACATATGATACTATTACCTTCTTTGTATACCACCCCAACTCTAACAGGCATGCCTTATCTGGTATGCTCTCTCCACAGTGCTCCTGCACTTTTCGTCATAGGACGTATACCAGACTTCTCCCTTACTCTTTTTGCTATGCCTTTTTTGGCATGGCCACATGCACCACCTCTTCTACCACTTGCAACTTCTTTTCTCCTTTTCAAAAAGGACACTCTCTGCACTTGTGTCCCTTCTCTCTACACTTAAAACATTCTACTTTCACTGTCTTCTGCTTTCTTATCATCCTCTCCTTCACATCACACTGCATTACTCTACTTGACAACACTTCAAATTTATTTTGGGGAGTGGTTCTCCTCTTCTCCTTTCCTTCCTTATTTCTGCAATTTCAGGCCAGGTGCCTGAACCCTTTGCAACTCCAACATTCTTGTTCTTTTTTTCCTTCTAATTTTGCCCTTAATGAAGTAAGGGTATGCTTTTGTTTGAGCAAGTTGCTCATTAATGAATTGTATCATTGCAAAGACATGGTGCTATGTCTCTGTAAGGGTATGGAAGTAATATTGATTCTAATTACAACTACATCTGCTAGGGTGCAAGATCTTCACCCAGCCAGGTACCTACTGCCCTACTAACTACTGCCTTAATAATAGGGTTAAACTATCACCTCAAGGAGAGGATCCCTACTCTAGACAGCCTTCTAGAAGTAACCGTCACTTCTCTGCATGTACTACTCACAATAGAGTACAGCACAAGGTTTTTACTAGGAAAACAGTAACTAATAATACCACCCAGTTGCAAGGTCAGGTCTAGAATATGATGCCTGGGTTTGGTACTACGTCTCCACCTGTAGTCCCTAACTGACTACAAAGTCCCCTTAAGCCAAGGGCCTGGCTATATATGGAGGTGGCTAGTGATTGTGATAACCACTGGCCAAGGGTTGATTTATATAAGAGTAAGAGTGAGCAAGGTTCAGGGCGGACAGTGCTCAAGAAGTAGATATTGAGTTCTGGTGTAAGAACTTAGACTGAGACGTCTTAGAACTACTCCTAGTCTAAGTTGACAAGAAGAACTCGATGGAGTTTCTGTTAAATTTCCTCTACTACTTATATAACTACTACATGGTCTGTGCACTATCTTCCCATGGTTCCCATGTGACTTAGTCATGTGACATCACCTGACTGTGACACTGTGACACTTAGTTATATAATACTTTCTTGTGCTCCATCCTTGTGTAGTAAGTCCAGAAAGGAAAAGAAAAGAAAAGAAAAGTAAATAATGACTTTAGCCATTTTGCCAAGTCATGACAATAAGGGTGTGATATTAGTACTCTTAGCAGAAGATTGTCCCTTTATACCAGATGAAGTAAATAAGATAAAAAACATACCATTCTGCAAGACTTTAGGATTACTTATATAGTTATAGGTTACTACAAGACTAGATCTTATTTTCTCAGTCAACAAGCTAGCTATAAGAACTTAGACTGAGACACCTTAGAACTACTCCTAGTCTGAGTTGACAAGGAAAATGTTAGCATGCAGCCATGAGGACTTAGAGCTCAACCAAGGTAGTTGTTCAAGAAAAACTCAATAGAGTTCTCTATTAGATTGCTCTAGCTACTTATACAAATATCTGTTGGTCTGTGCACCTGTCTCTTGTGATCACATGACCCTTACTAATAACTATATATATCTTACATAATCTTTCCCATACTATTTATATCTTTCCTACATTATATTTCTAGATATTTCCCATCAGATTAATGAATGTACAGGAAATAGTTTCTTCTTTAGAAACTGTCTCATAACAAAGAACTCAATAGAGTTCCCATTTGATTCATGTAAGCTACTTATATACCTTTCACTATTTACAAGTGTTTACAAAGTCCCATGAGTACCGTTTTGTCCAACTGTCTTGTGTATCTGATCTTTGAGAAACTAAAAGAAAAGAAAAAGAAAAAGAAAATAAATATTGACTTAGCCATTTTGCCAAGTTATAACACTAGCCCATTTTGCCCACAACCCAGGGAAAGCATTAAAACACACACTAGCTTATATTAAAGACACAATGGACTCTAGAATCACTTACAAAGGTGGTGGCAGTCTTGAACCCATTGGTTATGTTGATCCTGATTATGCTGGATGCAAAGATACTAGGCAGTCTACCAAAGGCAACATTTTTTATGGTAGCAGGGGGACCAATCTCTTGGGAGTGTAAAAGGCAGGACATAGTGGTGTTATCTACAGTAGAGGCAGAGTTCATGGCATTCTCAAAGGCAACCACTCAGGCTTTGTGGCTATTGAAATACTTTGACAAAATAGGGTTACTGCTTCCAAAACCACTCAAAATTTTCACAGATAACAACGGCTCTATTTCCAATAGTTTAAATGACAAGAATCACTGATGTACTAAGCATATCGATGTGCAGCATCACTTTATCAAGGAACACACAAAATCAGGCGATGTTATATTCCAATATACTCCAACATAGCTGATATTCTAACAAAAGCATTGCCATGAGACACGCTCCACAAATTTGTACATCGGATGGGACTCAATCCAAGAGTTACGAACACATCAGTCCAGGGAGAGTGTTGATGTGGACTGACTCACAAGGGTTTCACTCCTATCGTGTTACTGAGACATGGTATATTATTATCTGAGACACGACATACACAGTTATATAATAAGTCGAGTAGCCTAACTAGTCCCTCAGTTGATCACCCGTTAAGGTGTCATCTGAGATTACTTCGTCTTTTACTTTAAAAAGATGCCACTCCCAGGAGCGACTAGTGATAAAGGGAGAAGGGCAGTATTAATAATAGATGTTTGGTATATTATGCACCTCGAAGGAGCGAGCCCCTAGGAGGGATGGTGGTGATTAACGGACAGAAAGGGAATGACCACGTGGCACTCTCGCCTTCTCGTATGCTTTTCACATAATTTTCGATCAAAGTCTCCATAATGTGGTCAATCCCTCAGCTCTGAAACTACGAATCATTCATTTACCATTTGTATTTCATCCCTAACAGAGTATCAGAGCGGAAGAAAATTACAAACTGAAAATAGCTGTTATTGTATGGAAGTAGATGAAGCGGCGTATGTCGTTTCCTTTCTCGACACGTATTGGTCCTTCATCACATTTACTGTATGACCTTTAGCTCCAAATTGTTGTTTGCAAAGTTCCGGCACCTCACCACTTCTGTCCTACAGATCCAAGTTTCAACGATTTCGGCAAGCAACTCTCTTTGCTTTAAGCTATATGCTCTCGAGTTATACGCTCCTTCAACATAACTGAATAGCCTTCTACTGTGGCCGTTCCCAGTCGTCAGCCGTTCAATCTCCCAGATCTGAAGATCCTGCGAATTTCAGTGGGGACTGCAGAGTGGCTTTTTGCCGTTGTAATAGATATGATTATTCCATGAAAATTTGTGAGTGCAAGCATCCAAACTATTGGATAACGGCAACGACTATATCAGGGAACTAGTCGATTCCTCCTTCACATTATGTCTCTGGACTCGGCTTGGAAGGTTGATGCATACAATGCGATCTTTCCTACAGTAAAGGGACCGGAGATTATTCGAGTGTGTCTACGGAGGGAATAAAGAAGAGCAGTTTCCTGATCTACTTGTATTCTCATGTAACCCTAGGCCTTGACTTATATCTCCTCTCGAGCCTCAATGCAATCCTTGGCAGGGTCACCGGTGATAGATGTATCTCTTGCCAGGAAACAAGACTTGATCAGGCCGGTGTGGTTTACTCTGGATAAATTGAACTGTGTGACCAGGGCCGGCTGCCGCCTCCCACGATGGCCATGATTTGTTTCTTGATGAGCGTGTTTTCTGATCGGATCAGGAAGGTCACCTCAGCTTCGTGTAATTTTTTGTGTGAACGGTTGAAGGTTCACCACCCGATCATCCTGTTTTGATGAGCGGAGAGGGAAATCAAGGGAAGAGATATATTATGGACGATGTGGATTGTCTTTTTTTTCACACATTGCTCGAACGCAACCTGCGGTAGCATATAAAATACACAACAAAGTCAATCCTACCTGCAGCCAGGATTTTGTCATGCTTCACTGATGGGCGTTACCAAATGGTTGAATCCAGGCTGGGAAAAGAAATCTAACTAAATGAGTGACTCTGCAATGACTCTGCAATCCACTATACCCTCAAACCCCTGTTACACTCCTTCCGCCTTCTTTGTTTCCTCACACCCTGATCTCTTCCTAAGATATCATTTGTCATAATCTCCTCACAGCAGAGATGGTCATCATACCAGCAGACTCCCCAGGGGTGTAAGTCGGATGTATAAGCAACACGACTCGTTGGACGAATGCTGATATCCTACTATTGAGCGCCTAAGCGTAAGAATGGTCTTTAATACCCAGGCGAGAAAATGTTAAATGGGGCCATCAAGTGCGCTGTAATGTTGTGAGCAGGTCCTTCCAGCCGCAGAGTGTGGCGTGGGAAGGCCACACAAATGTTGCAATCCTCTTATGCGATCCTTCCATGCGATGAAAGGGGAATGGACAAAAAAATGGCAACGTTGATGAGTGTGGGATGTTCGCAACAATGGGAGAAACTCCCACAACTGAGTGGTAGTGGGTAAAAGGAGAAGATGATCTTGTGAGTCCACAAGAGAGGGAGGGAGAGCTCATGCGTCCATGAGAGTTCGTGAGTTCGTGAGTTCGCAAGTCCATGAAAGAGATCGATCGTGAGTTAGTAATACATTAATACATGACACTCACTATATTGCTCATATCAGCACTAACGCTTTCTCATGTCACCGTCCGGGTAGATCTTTCTACCTTTACCAATGGTAAGAGAAATGAAAATCTCCAGCATATTGTAAGCTTGTTGCAGGCAAGGACACAGATTTTACTTGATCAAGATGTTGCGCCTCTTTAACGAATATTCCCGAAAGATTGGATGATTGAAATTGACTAGAGAGTCTCGCTTTTCTTATTTATACATATGCAGCTCTCTGAGCACCACCCTTGGTATGATCTTTCTCAAGCTTGGGTGTGGACATAAGTGATATTTGAATTTATTCTTGGGAGACAAGTTACCCGTACCCTTGCATTGGAACCGAGATATGGCCGCTATCAAGCAAGAGATCCCTGCATATGCATATAAAAGTGGTCAGGCTTCAGGTGAAGCCCAAAGCTGCCGTTGCCTGTATTTCTTAAGCTCCTGTCGAATTAACCTGCCTTGCAACATGCCGTCCTATAAATTGATCTGTGCCCTTATCGTATTCATGATCAAGACTGTGAGTTCCACTGGTAGGGACATAACTATTAGATTTTATCATCTATTCTGAATCCGTCACTTCAGAGTCGTCCATCTCCGGTGATATGATCCCAGCTTCAAACATGTCCACCCCTTCTGGGTCATCGGGCAGCCCAAAGTTTAGTGTCAAGGACGCAGCAGATACTTCCACATCCATCGAAAGTGTAACTAGAACTACAACAACTATAACAACCGCAACGGAAACGGACATAACAACTGCAGCAACCACAACCACAACCGCAACCGCAACGGAAACGGACATAACAACTGCAGCAACCACAACCGCAACCGCAACCGCAACGGAAACGGACATAACAACTGCAGCAACCACAACCGCAACCGCAACGGAAACAATAACAACAACAGGCGCAACTGCAACGGAAACGGAGATAACAACTGCAGCAACCACAACTGCAACTGCAACTGCAACAGAAGTAACAACTGCAGCAACCACAACCGCAACCGCAACGGAAACAATAACAACAACAGGCGCAACCGCAACGGAAACGGAGATAACAACTGCAGCAACCACAACTGCAACTGCAACTGCAACAGAAGTAACAACTGCAGCAACCACAACTGCAACTGCAACGGAAACGGACACAACAACTGTAACAACGGTATTCGCAACCGCAACCGCAACGGAAACAGACACAACAACAATTACAACATCAACCACAATTTCAACATCAGCTCCTACTGTGTCCGCCGCTCCTGCGTCATCTTTACTTCATCCAATTCGAAGCGCAGCGAAGTGT
>Ga0153980_1001131_pt1 | contig 11433 bp, 17 predicted proteins | sample TSGA064MetaG_FD_104722 | JGI IMG/M metagenome (GOLD analysis project Ga0153980, IMG submission 104722) | Attine ant fungus gardens microbial communities from Georgia, USA - TSGA064 MetaG | ecosystem: Host-associated > Fungi > Mycelium > Unclassified | place: USA: Georgia, Magnolia Springs State... | reverse complement strand
TATTTCTCCGACGAATAGAGTTGATGTCACACACTCAGGATTCTCGCGAGTTGAACCTGATTACGGAGATTACTGATATAAGAAGTATCCACCACCCCCTTATTAACCTTGGCTATTACCTTGATCACCTTCCAAGTGTTAATTGTGCCCTATTGAGATGTCTCGCGTCGAACCCTTGACTCTAAGCTCTATCATCAGTCTGGTGAACGCAGATGGCTTGTATCTGCTCGGATATGCCTGGGCATTTGGAATGGGTAGGCAGATAATCCAACACTTTTGTCTTGGTATAGACGAATATCTGACTACCTGGGCGTATTGCAGCTGTCTGGGTCACTTTCTTTGCAGGTAAGATGAATAGAAATTGTACGTCAGAGTTCTGCTGACGCAGAACATTCAGGGATTATTGCATTCAAGACACTCCGTGAGTGCTAACGATACCAGATAGCATCTGTCTGCCTATCTTTGTTTATGATTTTTCATTCTTGAACAGCACGTCAACAGTTTGGAGCTCTGCAGCACAAAATTTTTCCCGTTTATTTTGTGCAAACTATCATCCTTTCTAGTGCACTCTTGACCAAGTGGATTTACTCCCACCCGGATGTCACAGCATACATGACTAAGCCCTGGATCGCGGATGTTGCTCAAGTCTATGTACTCGGAACTGTTTTGGTCGCACATGGTGTGAACTACTTCGTCATTGGACCCATGACAAGCAGGTGAATGATTCTCCAGGGAAGAATGATTATTTGTCATGTTTAACAACCTGTAGAACAATGTTTGCGCGCCATAAACTTGAGAAGGAGGAAAACAAGCAGTACAATGATCCTACAGTATGTTTCTCTGTCGACTTAGGAGTTATCCTATAGACATTCATTCTCTGTATAGGCTTCCGCCGAGATGAAGGCTCTCAATCGTCAATTTGGTTCGCTCCATGGAATTAGCTCGTTGGCTAATTTGATTGCCGTCATCGCATTAGGTTTTCATGGATTATGGATTGGTAAAGCAGGCATTAAGGGATACTAGATGCGGTCTGGACTACATCAAAACCATTCATCGAATGTGTCTTCCAGAACTGTAATTTTTAATATGCAAATACCTGTCCGTCAATGTACAGCGCCCCTCCAAAGAAAGGATTGCAAATGTACGAACAACGGGCACCCTGAGATAAGAGCACACGACACACTTGGTTTGAATTTTGAATTACGCTCCTATCGATTCCATCTCTGGCAGATAGCCATCTCGTAAACTCCTTTCAAGGCGTCTGATCTCTTCCATCGATGTAGCTTTCGCAATGGCAGCTTTGACGCGGTCTTGATCCTCTTTGGACATGAGATGACCAGCTTTGCCCCTGACCCCTGGTACAGCTTTAGGTTCATCTATTGTTAATACAGCCTTTCCTGCATTAGATGACACGGTGGTAGATAGGGTTGTTGCGAGTGCATTCGGTACGCCATCGGCTGTTAGGAAGAGTGCTTTGCCAGCTTTACGCTCCTATAGTCATTGACCAAACTCGATAAGACTCCATCATGACTGGGAACGAGACAATCCGCTTACCTTGTCGCGAATTCGCTGATAATCGAGCACCCGCAAATTCGGAATTCGCCAGGCTAGCCATTCCCGATAATGTTTTCTTTCAACGACAGGGTTTCCCTGTAATGAGAGATACTCCAAGTGTTTGAGGTCTTTCAAGGGCTCTAGGTCACCAAGTTCTACGAGAGCATTGTTACTGAGTACAAGAGTAGTGAGATTGGGCGCGGAGAGACGGAGAGAGGGCGAGATCGCGGATATTCGGTTGTTGGCGAGGAGGAGCGTGCGCAGGCGTTTGAGGAGAGGCAGATTGCCCAATGTGACAATACTGTTGTCTGTAAAATCTATAGCATCGTGTTGGTCCTATGTCCTCGTTGAGCTGAAATCACTTTTATTCCGAAATGTGCAAGGACGTGCTTTTGTTACACCCAAGTTCTCGATTGTTGGGATTTTGTAACCTAGACGCGGATTCAATGTCGTGAAAATGACTGGGTGGATTGTGCGCACCCCGAAGGTCCAGTTGACGTTCTTTTACGGGATTTAGACTCGAGACAGTTTGCGCAAGGAGCTCGGGGGTGAGTTTCATGGTGGGTGTAAGGGATCAGTCACAAAAGTCTTTTAAAAGTCTTAACCATCAATATTTGATTCCACTCTACACCTTGCCCCCACCCATGAGGTTCCTCCACCAGCGCCTTAGTCTGTTTGTCTTTCCATTTTCTCGTTTTTCTCGTGTACTCACATTGAATGCTCACTCGTCAGATTCACCCAAGGCAATGACACATATACATTTGTGCCCGACGGCACGGACTCACCAATTTTGGTGGTTCACCGCGCTTCTGGCGAAATCATACTGAACAGTAAGTCATTTTCTTGATCGTTCTGGAAACTGGAACGACCCTGCTGGATACAGAACCCACAACACCTATACCCTCCACTGCACATCGGTCGGGCAAATCCCTCTTCGGCATCGTTGGAATCATATCATTATCGCTCTGTACGCCTGCCCCTTGCTTTTGTAGCTTCCACTCATGTTGACTATCTACAGCTGAATATATCATTGTCATTACTGGCCGCGAGCTCTTAGGCCGCTTGATGGACCATGACATATACCGTGCGACCAGCTTCGACATTTTACCGATAAACCCGAACATTTCGTCGCATAACCCACCCCATCCTGTAGAGGCACACTTGTTGGCGCTTGCTAGGTCACATTTACATGCGGGAAATTTCGTGTTCTCCTACCAGTGGGATTTAACGCGACGGTTGCAGCTACAGTGGGAAATGAGAGAGAAAGACGGACAGAAGGCATTTTGGGAAACGGTAAGACTTGTTGCAAAGACTGAAGAATGAATTTGTTGTGTTGATCAAGTTGGATTGTATAGGCGGATGATAGATTTTTTTGGAACAGGTACCTTCAGTCAAGGCTTATTGACTTGACGAATTCTCAGCAAGATGTGAGTACCCTTTTCACGAGCGATCGACATTGGTTGCTGAAAGTACCCTTCGTAGTTCAGTCCATTTCTCCTTCCAATCATGTATGGAAGTGAGTTTTTTGCATTAAATCGATGGCAGCTCAGCTAATTCATTTTTTTCTTTCTATAGCATTTGACCTGCGACCGACCATTCTGCACGACCGACACGTGTATCTTTGCCTCATAAGCCGACGCAGCCGGTTTTGTGCCGGGACACGCTACTTCCGTCGAGGAATTGACAAAGATGGTCGTGTTGCCAACTTCAATGAAACGGAACAGATCATCCTGCTTGAAAGTCCTACGCCAGGTCTAGGAGATACGAATGTTGTAGCCAAATTGAGCTTTGTCCAAATACGTGGAAGCGTGCCGGTGTTCTGGGCAGAGATCAACACGTTGAGATATAAACCTGATTTGCAGATCATGGACTTGCAGGAAACGGTGAGTTTTTGAATCCGATGAGGGGAGGTACTGAGGAAAGGCTGATAACTTGCTTTGTCCACCTGGGTTGGTGTTGGTTCTAGGCTGATGTCATGAGACGCCATCTGCAAGAGCAAGTCGATACGTATGGAGATCAGACTTTGGTCAATCTTGTCAATCAGAAGGGGTATGAAAAACCTGTCAAGGAGGCTTATGAGCGGTTTGTCGCGGAAGTATGTTGTTATTTCCCTGATCTGTGAAGCGTATTCAATTTCGCTGACCACAAGGTGAACATGCCAAGTGTGCATTATGAGTATTTTGATTTCCACACGGAGTGCAGTAAGATGCGCTGGGATCGGGTCTCAATCCTCCTTGAGAGAATCAAGGAAGACCTAGAGCGACAAGGGTGAGAAACTCTAAGATGATGAATCAATCACACAACTAACGGTGTAACGCAGGTACTTTTATCTCGGTGCAGACGAGGAGAAACCAATTAAATTGCAGGCGGGTACGGTTCGGACGAATTGTATGGATAACTTGGATCGGACAAACGTGGTTCAGGCTACCATCGCCAAATGGACATTGAACCAACAACTAAGGGAATTGGGTATCCTGTCTGGGGATACGGGTGTAGATGATTATGAGCTTTTCAGTAAAGACTTTAGAGAGAGTAAGTTTTTCCTTCCCACATTCGACAAAACTTAACTGGCTTTTGTATTAGTGTGGGCGGAGCATGCCGATGCCATTGCTAGAGCCTACGGAGGCTCAGATGCCCTCAAGTCCGACTTTACAAGGACAGGTAAGAGAACAAGAAAGGGACTCCTCGAGGATGGGGTCAAATCTACAATGCGGTATATCAAGAACAATTTCTTTGACGGCACGAGACAGGTATGTGGGATAGTGACAAGATCAACTGGAATATAATGTGAATTTATATTCCTAGGATGGATTTGACTTAGTGACTGGACAATGGGTGACTAAAAGGTCACCGTCGGCATCGTTGTTCTTGATTACCGATGCTCGTCCACTCATCATTCGATCGGTATGTAAAAACGCACCGTTTTATGAAGAGATTCGTCTCGTCGAATGACTGAACGACGTTTCGCCTTTCTTCCAGGTACCACTTATCGCGTCGTTCTCTTTGTTCATGGTCATCGCTGGCTTGACGTTACCTCGTACATCAGGTTGGGATGGCTTTAGATTTAGTGGAAAAAACAATCCTCTGACGCAATTGTGTGTATTCACAGACTATTCACTATTCTATTACTTCCTTCTTTGGTTCTGGCTCTTCGCGGTCTCAATCCTTTTCATGATGGTCCACGGAATTAGCTATGTTTCGTGGCCGCGGCTCAACCCGTTGACTCATATAATCTATTATGATGGGCCCGGATTCCGCTCTGCGAGACATGGAATGGGGGTAAAAGGTAATACGAAGGCGGCTGAAACAAAACAACGAACGAAGGGGACGCGTATCGAGGAGTTGGAATTGGGATCGTTGAAGAAACGTGTAGATTGATAGTTTAGTTTACATACTAATGCTTGCTGGTTGTTTTGAAAACTATTCGATTGTTCTGGGTTTACTATGGTGTCATTCTAGGATGTATGTGCAAGTTCATCAAAGCCAGCGTATAGCACAAAAAGCACAAAAATAGCACGGATGTGGGAGCAAGTTTACTTGATATGGGTAGTACATAATCACAAAATTTCTTTTAGCTAAGTAGAGCTTAATTCTCCTCTGTATCCTTCTCTCTGTCTTGTGAACGACAATGACCAAGGGACTGAAACGTGGAACCGTTGGAGACGAAGATGAGAAAAACATCTTTGAAGGAGTTGAGATCGGGGACGAGGAGGCTAAAAATCTGGAGACCTTTCAGCGCGAGATAGCTCGCATTGAAGTTGCACTAGGTGCGTAATAGAAAGTTCTCCTATCTCTTGGTGTGACAATTGACACTTGGCTGCACTCTTAGAAAGTATAAGATATCAGAAACTCCGTCCCGCCTTCAAGAAGCGCCGTGAGATCCTCAAGGTCATCCCGAAATTCTGGCCTGTAGCTTTGATGCGCCATGGCCATATGTCCCTTCACATAGCACACAGCGCAGACCAGTCTGCGCTCGTTTATCTGGAAGATGTGTGGGTTGAACATGATAAATCAGAGCCACGCGCTTTCAAGCTTGAATTCGTGAGTGCTTCTCGGTTCTCGCAACAGTGACCAGATTCTTGACACTCCATGTTTCCTTAAATAGCATTTTGGGCAAAACCCTTATTTCTCCAATAGCGTGCTCAGTAAGGAGTACAAATACATAGCACCACCTTCAGCAGCCGATGACCAACCGGACGAGAATGGAGTTACGGAAAAGATGGTTGACTTTTCGTGGGACCGGGATATCCAATTGAGCGTGAGTTTGAGACAATTTTTTCCTTGATGTGCGCAGAATTGTCGTGCACTGTATCTTTCATTACTAGCCCGAATGTTGAATGGCTGACGACGTGGTTTTTTTTTTTCTATGCAGCACATGAAAATTGATTGGAAAAGTGACGACAAGAATTTAACGAAAATGTATCCGCGGGAGATAGATCCTGACGATGAGGATTCGATTGCAGAACCCGGCAGTTTTTTCAATTTTTTTGAACAGGAGAGTGATCCGATGGATGTGGGTGACATTTTTTTCTCGCCTCTGCGTTTCGTAATAGAAAACCAAATTGATTGTGACCGTCAGATCGGGGTGACGATAGCAACCGAAATATTCCCGGATGCCATTGAATACTTCCTTGGCAATTTAGGAGGAGAGGAGCTGGACAGCGAGGACGAGGATGAGGACGAAGATGAAGAGGAGGAGGATGAGATTGATCTTGAAAAGCCGAGGTCAAAGAGACAGCGTGTGTAGATTACTCCGGTTGACCTATGGTTAGGTATGGAGCGGTCTCACGCGCTCTTCCAAAAATAGTTTTGGATATATACAACAACAAAGGCCGAATCAAAATTCCACTTCTTTCTTTTTCTCCAGTCATGAGGCTTGCGCTCGTCGCCGTTGCAGTCGTTCCGATCGTTACTGCTTGTGCAGATGACTCTGTCCATGCTCGCCGCTCTGTCCATGCTCGCCAGGTATTCGCTGCCTCGTCTCCCAGCAATGCCGTCGCCTCCACCTCTGCCGTGCTGAGCACCCCGGCTGCGTCCCAAGTTACCCTTTCCTTCTCGCTCCTTTCAACTAATCCCACCGCCGTTCCCCTCGCTAGCATCAATGGAAATGCCGCTAGTGCCGCCACCGAGCCCCTTGCTAGCACTCCTACTGCCGGTGCGCAGCCTTCCGATTTTCCGAGTGCTCCACCCCTACCAGATAGTGCGTTGTTTAACCGCTTGCCATACACCACCATCTTACATTAACTCCCTAGTTGCAACATTGGACCCTAAACAGTGGCCCCCCCTTGACCAAATAGCACCCACCGACACTCCAGAAGTTCAACAGTGGATCCAAGAAGTCCAGGCTACGGGTGTCAATATCCCCACCTTCAATGCAACGGTAGATGGTCGGTCAGATATAATATTTTTTTCCTATCAGTGGCTGAGTTTTCTCTTCGTTAGGCGGTTGTCCCGCCAATCTCGATGCGGTTCAGGATACCAGCCGCTGCTGGTGGACTTGTGGTGGCTGCACTCGTGACACTGATATTACCGAGTGCCCCGATGCTAAGACCTGGGGTTTGACTTATGACGATGGCCCAGCATTTTACACCACCCAGTTGCTTGACTACCTGGATGCGGTCAATCTCAAGTCCACGTTTTTCGTGGTCGGCTCTCGTGCCATTTCTTTTCCTGCTATCCTTCAGAGTGAACACTTGAGGGGACATCATATTGCCGTTCACACTTGGAGTCATCATCCCCTCACAACCTTATCCAATGAACAAATCATCGCTGAACTTGGGTACACGAAAGCAATCATTCAAAGGGTCCTCGGTGTCACCCCAAACATGATGAGGCCGCCATATGGTGATATTGAGTGAGGTTCCCTTCCTGTGAGATGATCAATCTTCTAAGGGATTCTCTTGGAACAGCGACCGAGTACGTGCGATTTCGATGGCTATGGACTTGACACCTGTGATGTGGACCCGTATCAGTCCCTCCCAGACATTCGATACCGATGGTAAATAGCATCATAATTTTCCATGGGGTTTCTTGCCAATGTGTCACATTCCCAGATTTTGATATCCACAGTGGGGCGGTTTCTGTCCAACAAGTTTTATCGAACTGGGAGGGGATCATGAACAATGTTTCTTCCAGAGACAGTGGTTTCATCGTTTTAGAACACGACCTTTTCCAACAGACAGTTGAAGTTGCTACAGGTTACATCTTGCCGGATGCCTTGTCGCGCAGTCTGACGATCGAGCCCGTGTACGCCTGTCTCAAAATGCCCATCGCCAATGCCTATATTGAGACCAACGACAATAAAACTAATCCCCCTGATACTGGATTCGGTGCGATTGTTGCTCTCTGTCTATCTATGTCATTTGCTGACTCGCGTGAGTCAGGTATCAATACCACCAGCAGCTCCGCCGTCAGTGGAAGCAGTCAGAGTTCTAGCACCGGTTCTGGCACCATCGAAAAGGTTTACTTTAACTCTGCTGCTCTCATCGTGTCTCTTGCTGTTGTCCTCGCCGGCCTTTTCGCCACCTTTTAGATTGGTGTGACCCATTTGATCTCGCTTCAAATCTTCCATCCAGTCTTGTTCTTATCTGCTACTTCTTTGACTCACTCTTTTTAATATGACGCTCTTTGAGGACTTGCTAGGGAACAGTCAAGAAACGCCTTCATTATTGTTCTCTCTTTCTTTACCAGTTGGACACGCAGGATCGTGAGGTATGAGAGAAATGTTGATGTGTTGAAATCTATATCACTGTTGTTCCTTGGACCTTTTTTCATGGAATTCAAACGATTTCAAACATGATCTGCCGAAAATTTATGTAGATTTTGTTTAATAGGTGGCATCATCACTTCTATACTTTTGTTGTAGCTCCTCATTTTTTTTCGAACCTTTGCCTTGAATTATGTTAAGTTGCATGACTAATTTGCACACATCCTCTGCTTGCTAGACTTGCTTATCTCATTGACAGGACTTGTTTCTGAACCAGTTTTTTCAGGTATATGGAAACATGAGGTGAAGAGAGATTTTTGGTAATGTCCAGTGAACTGCTGGCAAAATCCCAAATCGGGCAGATTTACTGTGGATCTGACATGTCACCCTGTTTACAATGGGTCCCTTCTTTGAAACTCCGAGGTTGCCTGCCGGAGGTACGACTAATGTCAGTTGGACCTCATGGCGGGCTCGTAAGATATTCCGGCCAAAGACCCCCGGCACGTGTTTGTTGAAGAAGTGCGGCCCATAACAATACGTTGATGACTCCATATATTTTTAGATTCACATAAATAGTCGAGACAACTTGACTAAAAAAGAGGGGGAGGAAGTCGAATGTCAGAGTTCATCATTTCTCAAGATTAGAAGGTTTAGATATTTGAGGGGCTCATCAGCCATGTTTTAGCAAGCTATCTTTGCTATCTTACCAATTCCGTTAGGGACTTACTAAAAATTCCCATCACTTTAATTATTGTCCCCCGCACCAACCCCTCTTGCAAACTCCATCTTCATTGTTCTGAATAGTGGACCCTACGTGATGATACATAATAATAGCCTTTGTCCAAATTGATCTTTTTTTAGAAATCCAGTCACTCAGGAAAACGTGAGGACAAATCAGACTATTTCTGGGCTTATTCTTACAAGTGGTATTCAATCATCTGCTCTGCAGTTGAGGAGTCACATGTTGGGCCTGCACCCGAAATCACTTGTTTCATCACCGAATGGTATAATAGGCAACAGGCAACGAGATAACATTTTGGGAATAATACTTGGGTATATTCTGGATTAAGTCTACGGCGACCTAAACTACTGCAAGGGTGAATGAATGCGCTCAGAAATAACTCAAATGGAGAGACTAAAACCAGAAGGAAAGATCAAACAAAAGAAGGCAAGTAGAGCAAGACAAGAATTATAAAAGTCTCGGAACATGGAGTAAGGGAGGAAGCCATGGTATCATTCAATCAGGATGAACAAGGGGACTTAAGGCATACATATCTACAAGACGTAGAATTGCACGAGAGGAGGATGAGGGTGGCATGGCTTAGACTATGAAATCAAAGTGAAGAAACAAGATGCAGATAGAAGCGTATAGAAACATTAGAAGAAAAGAGATCCAGAAAGCAAGAAAAGGTCATAATAAGAAGAGAGAATAATAAACCACAGCCCCATAATGGCATATAGTAGAAAAATAAGGTAGGACGAAACATGGTAATGATATGACGGGACCTTAGACGAAAGGTCTAACATAAACCATCTCAGTATGGCTACATCGGAAGGCCAAAAGAAAAATGCTTGACAAATAACCAGCGCCGAGAGAAGCACAACCACGGCTAAAACCGGCGTCAAATGAGCAACATCAGTTCAAGCGATAAGCAAAGCTCCAAACCATTGCTAATCCTGGAATCACCACTCTGTCACAACCCCATCCGCTTCAGTAGGTGTCAGCCAAGGATGATCAATGAAGTCCCGGGCGCCTTTGCGTTCTCGCCAATCGATAGTCAGCATTGGCTCCAAAAAAGAACATAAATCAATGGAGTCGGCTTCAGAGTAGGAGTACTTCTCGACCATGACTCGTGTGAGTGGCCACGGTTTCAATGTGCGGATATAACGAAGGGCGCCTATAAGTACACGTCACCGAATGAGACTTGATGTGTGGAGATTACACGAAGATAACATACCAGTGTGATCGAATAATTCCCGACTAAATTTACCACCCATCTTCAATTGTAGAGGAAAATCACCCAGCAACTCAATAATTTGAGCCATATGATCATCATCTTTCGTGAAGAGTTCGCCTTGACCTTGGGGATCGAAAAGATACTCGGCTGTCAGAAGCTCGAAGACCTACGTAGCCGATAAGCTGCAGCCGAAAATGATCGCAATTATTACCCACCATACACGCAACGCTCCAGATGTCTGCTCTAGCGTCCCAGTCGCGACGTCCAATAATGGCTTCTGGTGCCCGATATTGACGTGTTTGAATATCCTCTGTGAAATGCTTTGTTGACGGTGTAGCATTACCGAGATCCGCAATCTTCACAGATATAGGAGGGACGATGTATCCTGGTGGTAGAGAACCGCAGTCCAGACCGCGACTGAGTGGGAAGGAGTGGAAAGTAGTTGGTGAAGTGACGGGTGTTGGGGGTGGTGTAGACGGAGTAAGTGCAGCAGGGATAGGGGTATCACTGATAGGGGTATGAGTAGGATTAGGGGATTGTAGGATACGAGCTAAGGTGCGCGACTTGGTAGTTCGCCTGGAATGATGACCAAAACACTCGCATTGACCTGATGATGAAGGATGGTAGGTATGCATATGCGCAGAGAGCTGAGATATTTGTTTAGGAGGCGAAGGACGGGGTAATGTGCGCTTGGCCCCGATTACTGCCCTCGCTGATACAGGTTGCGTAACTAGAGAAATCACATCGGATTTCGCCATCTTTGACTCCATAGGTGAAGGTGTTCCTATTGGCGATGGCCATGCAGGGGTTGCCGTGACTGACGAACTGCCAGAGGCAGCTGTTTCTTCATTCTTAGTCAAAGGGAACGTAACATCACGCAAAGGAAGAATTTCACTCGTGCCCTGAGAACCGTCAGCCCTGGCGATGGCTGAGACTACAATCGCAGGGGCAAGAGGTGCAGTGCCCGGGTCCTTCCAGAAGCTTGACGATGATATACCGTTAGATTGACGTATATGATGATCAGGTCCAGCAGTTGACTGTGGTTTAGTATCTGCTGATGCCGTGGATCGGAAAGAGGCAAAGGATGAGGATACTCTCTCTTTCCATGACAATGACAAACCAAGGTGAAACTTCCATGAAGGTGCTGCTGCATTCTGAAGATCATTCTCAGGCGCCTCTCGCTCCTTCTTTACAGGCGACGCGACATGATCAGTT
>Ga0153980_1001130_pt1 | contig 11440 bp, 7 predicted proteins | sample TSGA064MetaG_FD_104722 | JGI IMG/M metagenome (GOLD analysis project Ga0153980, IMG submission 104722) | Attine ant fungus gardens microbial communities from Georgia, USA - TSGA064 MetaG | ecosystem: Host-associated > Fungi > Mycelium > Unclassified | place: USA: Georgia, Magnolia Springs State... | reverse complement strand
GTGCCGCCGGTGCGCCTGGTCGAAGGGCGACAGCCGGACGAGGCGATGGACGCCGCGCTCCGCCTTGAGGGCTCCGTAGGCGTTCTCGCCCTTGGCGGTGAACGTCGCCGACTTGAGGCCCGCCTCCTCACCCGGGCTCGCCTCGAGCAGCTCCGCCTGGAAGCCGCGCTCGGCGGCCCAGCGCAGGTACATGCGCAGCAGGATCTCGGCCCAGTCCTGGGCCTCGGTACCGCCGGCGCCGGCCTGGATGTCGACGAAGGCCGCCGCGGTATCCATCTGCCCGGAGAACATGCGCTGGAACTCCAGCTGTTCAACGTGCTTCTGGTACTTGTCCAGATCGCTGACCACGGCCAGGGCGGTTTCTTCGTCCTGTTCGCTTTCGGCCAGTTCCAGCAGTTCGCCCGACTCGGTCAGGCCGTCGAGGATCGTGGCGATGCCGCCCACGGTCTTGTCCAGGTTGGCGCGTTCGCGGCCAAGATTCTGGGCGTACTCGGCGTTGTTCCAGATATCCGGGTTTTCCAGTTCCCGGGTTACTTCTTCCAGACGCTCTTTCTTGGCGTCGTAGTCAAAGATACCCCCTGAGCGAGAGCACGCGATCGGTGAGATCGGTGATGCGCTGGCGGACAGGATTGAGCTCGATCATGTCGGCGATTAATGCGTGCGAAAAGACTGTCCATCATAGCCTATCCGGGGCTTTCCGGCGGGGCCCGGGGTGCCGGGCGCCCGCTCGCGGCAGAGAAACGACATCGCTGAACACGGGCACGTGGCCAGACGGTAGACTTCCTCCCCGCCGCGCGGCCCCCTGCCCTGCGGCGTCCCCCAACGCACTACATGGAGCACCACCCCGATGAGGACGTCATCCTCCGCCCTGCTGCTGGCACTCGCCTGCCTGACCGCCTCCACCACCGCTTCGGCCCTGGACCTCAAGCAGCTGACCAGCACCGGCCTGAAGGCCGGCCAGGCACTCACCCTGTCCGACCAGGACGTCGCCAAGGCCGCCGACGAAGCCTGTGTCTACATGGACCAGCAGAACAAGGTCGCCGCGGCCAATACTCCCTACGCCCAGCGCCTGGCCAGGATTACCCAGGGCCTGGCCAACGAAGACGGCATGAACCTGAACTTCAAGGTCTACCTGACCGAAGACGTCAATGCCTGGGCGATGGCCAACGGTTGCGTGCGGGTGTATTCCGGCCTGATGGACATGGCCTCGGACGATGAAGTGCGCGGCGTGATCGGCCACGAGATCGGCCACGTCAAACTTGGCCACTCCAAGACCAAGATGCGCACCGCGCTGCTGGCCTCGGCAGGTCGCGACACACTGGCCGCCTCGGGCAATGCCAATATCGCCAGCCTCACCCAGGGCCAGCTCGGCGAACTGGCCGAAGGCTTCGTCAATGCGCAGTTCTCGCAGAAGGAAGAGAGCGCTGCCGACGAGTACGGCTACCGTTTCATGAAGCGCCACCAGTACGACCCGGCCGCCCTGGCCAGCATGTTCCGCAAGCTGGCCAGCGATGGCGGCCTGATGTCCTCGCACCCGGGCTCGGAAGCGCGCGCCGGGCGCATCGACGCGATGATCAAGAAAGACAGCAAGCGCTGAGTACCACGCCGGCATCCTGGTCTGCCAGGGTGCCGGCCAACCCGGCAGAGTCAGACCGGTGCCTGCACCGCCAGGGCCTGCCGGAACGACGGAAGCTGCCGGCGACTGCACGGCACCCGGCCCCCATCGTCCATGTGCAGCAGGGCCTCGCCCCCGTCCAGCGGCTCGATCGAGACCAGGTGACGCACGTTCACCAGCCAGCTGCGGTGGGCCCGCACGAATACCGCCGGATCCAGTCGCTCTTCCAACGCCGCCATGGTGCTGCGCAGCGGGTAATCGTGGCCACGCACCCGCAGATTGACGTAGTTGCCGGCCGCCTGGGCGTACTCGATGTCACCGGTCGCCACCAGGAAGTCGCGCCCCAGCTTGCGCACCAGGAACCTTTCCGGGCGCTCCACCGCTTCCACCGGAGGCGCATCGTCCGGCGCCGCCAGCAGATGGGCTTCGCCCTGCCGACGCCGACCGAACCAGCTGAAGAAGTGCTCGATCGCCACGAACGTGAAGAATGCGCGGACATCCTTGAGGTACTCGTACATCAGGCGTACCGGCCAGCTGGCGTCATCCTGATAGTGATAGCCCAGCGCGGCGTAGGCCAGATGGCGCAGCGCCATCATCCCCACCACGTGCACCAGCGACCACGCCACGCTGGCCAGCAGATACAGCGGCAGCCGCCGCTTCCACGTATCGGCATGCAGGGGCCAACGCTGGCAGCCCCACCACAGGACCGGCAGCGTCAGCAGAATCATCGCGACGCTGCTCAGCTCCCAGATCATCGGCTGCCACAGGTCCAGGTCCTCACCACGGCGAGCCGCATCCATCACTTCGACCAGTGCATTGGCCACCGCCGTGGTCAACAGGATCACCGACCACACCAGCATCCGCGCACCCGGGCGCCACCGCGCGGCACGTCCGTTCGCCATTGAATCATCCATCCGCAAAGGGTGCTCAGCCTGTCTCATCGCCCCATGGTAGTGCGGCCCGCCCGTCCCTTGGCGACCGCCATTGGTCACTTGGCGCCGACGTCTGACCCTTCTGGCATGGCGGAGCCCGCTACCGGTGCGCACCGTGGATGCTCCTTTGCTCCCTGTCCCGACCATGCCCCGCCGCCACGACATCGACGCCCTGCGCGTGTTCGCCTTTGCCCTGCTCATCCTGTATCACACTGCCATGGCCTACGTGGACGGCTGGGGGTTCCATCTCAAGAGCAACTACACCGCCGAGTGGCTGCAGTGGCCGATGCTGCTGGTCAACCGCTGGCGGATGCAGTTGCTGTTCCTGCTCTCCGGTATCGCCATCGCCCTGATGCGGCCGGAGACGCGCATCGCGCGCTTTGCCGTGCTGCGCACGTGGCGGTTGCTGCTGCCGCTGTTGTTCGAGATGTGGGTGGTGGTGCCGGTCCAGCCGTACTGCGAGGCAGTGACCAACGGGCATATCGAACCCGGCTTCGGCGCCTTCCTGCTGCGCTACTGGCAGATGCCGGCCTGGCCACAGGACAGCTTCGCCGGGTGGCAGCTGCGCATCACCTGGAACCACCTGTGGTACCTGGCCTACCTGTGGGTCTACACGCTGGTGCTGGCCTTGCTGATGCCGGTGCTGGATACCGCTGCCGTGCATCGCGCCGTGCAGCGCCTCACCCGTGCGCCGGCGCCGCTGCTGATCGGGCTGCCCAGCCTGCTGTCCTTCGGCTGGGTGGCCTGGCTCGATCCCCGCTTCCCGTCCACCAACCTGCTGTCCGGCGATTGGTACCAGCACGCCAAGTACGGCACGGTGTTCCTGGCCGGCTACCTGCTTGCCCGCGCCACCCCGTTCTGGGCCCGCGTGGTCGAACTGCGCCGGACCACCCTCTGGGTAGCAGTCATCGCGGCGAGCTGGTACTTCGGCATCCGCCTCCTGGGGCGGGTGCTGCCGGCCGATTCGGCGCTGCGGCAGTGGCCGGACAGCGTGTGGACGCTGCAGGTGATGGCCAGCCAGTCGCTGTACCTGTGGGCCGTACTGTTGACCCTGCTCGGCTGGGCCAAGGTGTATCTGGATCGTCCGTGCCGCTGGCTGGCGTACTGCACCGAGGCGGTGTATCCCTGGTACATCCTGCACCAGAGCCTGATCATCGCGCTGCTGTTCTGGCTCAAACCGCTGCACCTGGGGCCGTGGCGGGAGCCGCTGCTGGTCCTGGCCGGAACCATGGCGGGTTGCCTGCTGCTGCACGAAGGGCTGATCCGGCGCATCGGTTGGCTGCGCCCTCTTTTCGGACTGCGCCGGCAGCCGCTGTCGTTGCCACCCACGCCGGCGACCTACTGATCCAACCCCGCCATCAGGGTGTACTTGATGCTGACGTACTCCTGGATACCGTGGGAGCCGCCTTCGCGGCCGTAGCCGGATTGCTTGACGCCGCCAAAGGGCACCGACTCGGCCCCCACCGAACCACTATTGAGGATGACCATGCCGGCGGAGATGTCGCGCGACAGGCGGAAGGCGCGCGCAAGATCACGGGTGAAGGCGTACGCCACCAGACCGTACTCGGTGTCGTTGGCACGCTGGACGACCTCCGCTTCGGTGGAGAAGCGGTAGAGCGGGAACACCGGCCCGAAGATCTCCGTGGTGCGTACCTGCGCGGTGTCCGGCACCTCGGTCAGCAGCGTGGGGCGATAGAACAGGGAGTTGGGCCTGGCCAGCGTACCGCCCGTGACAAGGACGGCACCCTGCGCGACTGCGTCAGCCACCAGTGCTTCCACCTTGTTGATGGCAGACTGGTTGATCAGCGGGCCGACCACGAACCCATCCTGCAGGCCCTGGTCCACCCGGATCGCCTCCACTGCCGTCTTCAAGCGCGCGGCGAAGGTGTCATGGATGCCGTCCTGCACATAGATCCGATTGGGGGAAATGCAGACCTGGCCGGAATTGCGCAGCTTGGCCGATACCAATGCGGCCACGGCTGCATCGATGTCGGTGTCGTCGAAGACGACGAAAGGCGCATTGCCGCCCAGCTCCATGGTCATCTTCTTCAGCGTGTCCGCACTGTTGCGGGCGAGCAGACGGCCGACATGGGTCGAACCGGTGAAGGAGATCTTCTGGATGCGCGGGTCACTGGTGAATGCCTCGCCGATCTGCTTCGGGTCGCCTGTCACCATCTCCAGCACCCCTTCCGGAATCCCCGCGCGACGGGCGTACTCCAACAGTTTGTAGGCGCTGAGCGGTGTCTCTTCGGAGGGCTTGATGATCATGGTGCAGCCTGCCGCCAGCGCGGTGGCGACCTTGCGCGCAATCATCATGAAGGGGAAGTTCCACGGGGTGATCGCAGCGGTCGGGCCCACCGGCTCACGCGTCACGATCACCGCGGCGTTGTCCACGTGCGCCGGAATGGTCTCGCCATAGACGCGCTTGGCCTCCTCGGCGTACCACTCGATGAAGCCCAGCCCATAGCTGATTTCCCCGAGGGCTTCGCTCCGGCACTTGCCGTTTTCCTTCACCAGCAACTCGGCAAAGACCTCCTTGTCCGCGCTGACCAGTTCGAACCAGCGGCGGAGCACGGCGCCACGCTGCTTCGCCAAGGTCCGTGACCACGCCGGGAATGCGCTGCAGGTCCGGTCGATGGCAGCCTGAACCTGGGCGGCGCTCATCTCAGGCGCGACGCCGACGACCGAGCCATCGGCGGGATTGATTACGTTCATGCGGTGTCTCCAGAGGGGGAAGGCGCGCCAGGTGGCGGCGTGGAGCCAGTCTCGGCACTGGACGGACCGGGAACAATCGACTAATTTTCCTGAATCATTGAGTTTATGGAAACTCTCATGGCACGCCTGCCCCCGCTCAACGCGCTGATCGCCTTCGAGGCGGTCGCACGGACCGGCTCAGTGCGCGCCGCCTCCGAGGCGCTTTTTGTCACGCCCGGCGCGGTCAGCCGGCAGTTGAAGGTGCTGGACGACTTCCTGGACATGCGCCTGCTGGAGCGCAGCGGTCGCGGCCTGGCGCTCTCTACGGCCGGGGCGACCTACTACCAGCAGATCAGCGCCCATCTGGACGGCATCCGCAAAGCGACCGAGGCGCTGCAGGGCCTGGACCACCGCGCGGTCGTGCGGCTGCACTCGCACACCACCTTCGCCACGCGTTGGCTCATCCCCCGCCTCAGCCACTTCCAGGTGCTGCATCCGGAGGTGGACATCCGCTTGACCACCTCCTCGGACTGGACCCCCGGCGCCGACTGCGATGCATCGGTCCGGCTGGGACATGGGCACTGGCCGGACAACGACGCCACGCCGCTGGTCCGCAATGTGCTGGTCGCAGTGTGTGCTCCGTCGCTGATCCGACCGAGCAAACCACTGGATGCGGTCTGGCTCGCCGAGCAGACCCTGTTGCGGGTCAGTGCGCGACCGGATGACTGGGAACACTGGTGCGTGGCGGCGGGTGTCGATCCGGCCTGCATGGCACGGCAGCGGGTGTTCGAGAGCTCGGCTGTGGCCTACGAGGCTGCGCAGGATGGTCTGGGCATCATCGTGGCGCAGGAGGTCCTGGTGGAGGCCGAGCTCCAGCGTGGGAGCCTGGTCGCGCCCTTCGATGTGCGCGTGGATCGCGGGGAAGAAACCTACTACCTCGTCATTCCATCCGCCAGGCAACACCGGAAGGGCCTGGCCGCGCTGCGCGAGGCGCTGATCAGCCCGGAGTGAGCTGCCCGTCACCTCACCTCGAACTCCCCGACCAGCACCGTCTCCGCACGGTCCTTCAACCGCAGCGTGACCTGCTGGTCGCGCTGGTCGCGGCTGCCCCACGTGGTGCTCAGGCGCAGCATCAAAGTGGTGGCGCCGGTGACCAGTTGCTCACGGCTGCCGAAGTAGTTCGCTTCGATCCTGTAGATGCCCGGCTTGGCATCGCGCAACGAGAACTGCTCCGGACCGTAGCCGCCGGTGAAGTCCTGCGACATCTGTCCGCCCTGGTAGGTCAGCCGGTTGCCGTAGTAGGCGCGCTCGCCGTTGGGATCGGTGACCCACAGGTCCATGTCGCTGTTGTCGCTGTCCCAGCTCAGCACGACGCGCAGGTCCAACGGCATCGCACGGCGCAGGCGCGGGTCGACCGCGGAAGCATCCACGCGCTCGCGCGCGATCAGCCGGGTCAGTTCGTCCAGCGCGATCAGCGAGATACCGTCGAACCGCCCATCCCACGGGCGCACCACGACTTCGTAGAGCGCATCCACCGCAGCCTGGTACTGCCCGGCCGCTTCCAGCGCCAGGCCCAGATCACGGAAACTCTGCGGCTCTTCCTCGCCCATTGCCAGCACCTGGCGGAACACCGGCACGGCCAGCGTCGGCGCCTTGGCCTGCATCAGGCGATAGCCGAGCACGCGCAGCACGTGGCGATTCTCAAGCTGCATCTCGGCCAGGTTGGAGAGCACGCGCAGCGCGAGATCACGCTGTCCGCTGGCCAGCAGCAGATCGGCCACGTCCAGATAGAACGCACTGCTGCCGGCGTGCTGTTGGCGCTCCTGCAGGTACAGCGGATACAGCTGCGCCGGCGTGGCAGCGCGCAGGCGGCGTGCGTAGGCCGAATCCGGTGCCCACGGTGCCAGCGTCAATGTGATCTGGCCACTATTGGCCCTGGGTGCCGACTTGGCGCGACGCTCGGTGGTGGCGGCGTCTGCCTCATCGGCAGCCGCCGAAGCGGTCAGCTCGACTCGGTCCAGTGCCATCGGCGCTGCCGGCGACGGTGGCGGCGCGGCCATCGCCATGGCAACCGGCGCGGCGACGGCGTGCGTGTCCGGCTTGGGCCGCGGCGGCGTATCTTTCGGCCAGCGGGTATTCCACCACTGCTCGCGCTCGGCGAACTGGCGGGCGATGCCATCCAGGCGGCGCTTCCGCTCGGTTGCCACGTCGGCCACCGTCAACGCATGGCGCTGGTCGTAGGCCGCTCGCAGCGGGGCCGGCGGCCGGATGCCGTAGCGCAGATAGTCCTCCAGCGTCTCCAACACGATCAGCGAGGTATCGGCCGTCACGATCCCGAACTGCTGGGCCAGCGCCTTGGCGGCCTGCGCGGCGGCGGGGTCCGCCGCCAGCGCCGCCAAGCGGGCATCTGCCCAGGCGTGCGCGACCAGGGCTCCCTCGACCGCACGTGCGGTCGCGACGCTGAGCGTGATCGGCTGCGGATCGCTGCCGCCACCGCGCAGGGACAGCTGCACTGCCGCGTCGGGACGCAGCACGCGCCCGGTGACGCGGATCCATCCCTGGGCGGCCCGTGAGGCATCGACGCTCACGTCCTCCACGCCATGGGTGACGACATCGGCCACCTCGGCGGGCTGCTGCAGCAGCAGCGGGAGCACGCTTTCCACCTCCGCTTCGCTGCTCAACTGCAACAGCTGACCGTGATGCGCGCTGGTCCACGCCCGCAGGCGAGGCACGTCGGTCTTCGCACCGGCGCTGCTGAGCGCGTACAGATGCTGGTCCCGTGACAGCGTGGGCAACGTCCGGCTGCCGTAATTCGCCAGGCCGTCGCTGACCAGCAGGTACTCGCCGATGTCCGGGTCCGGTATCCAGTCGCCCAGCGCACTGGCGCCATCGTCGGGCAGCGCCATCAGGTACGCGCGCAGCGCGCTCCAGTCTCCCTGGTCGACCTGGAACGCGCGCGGCGCTTCGCTGCGGTCACGCAACACCGTCAGCTGGACCTGACCGGTGCCGAAGGCCTGGAAGTAGCGGTCCAGCACGGCCAGTTCGGCCACGCGGTTGCGTCCCCCGGCCGAGCCTGACGCATCCCAGAGCAGACCGATTCGCCCCGGCAGCACACGCGGCGCATTGGAGGTACGCACGGGCACGCTGGCGAGTAGATAGCGCTGGCCATCCTGCAGGCCGGTCACTACGTCGGTGCTGCGGGCCAGTGGCAGGTTCCATTGCAGCTGTGCCGGCAACGTCGCGCCGCGCCCCTCCCAGTACACGGAATAGGCGCCCGCCTTCAGGGTGAAATCGAACGGATTGACGCTCACGGCCACCGGCTTGCCGGTGCCGCTGGCCTCCAATCGCACCGTCACCTGCTCGGCCTGGCGCGCGAAGGCTATCGGCAGGAACCAGTGCAACCCCTGCGGTACCGCGTGCAGGCTGTCACGCAGCACCAGACGGACGCGGCGCTCGCCGCCCGCCGGGATGGGATAGAGCCGCAGGCGGAACTGATGGCCGGCGGTCTGTTCCAGCAAGCCCGGATCGACCTGGCGACGCTCGATCGCCTCGAAGACCTGGCGACCCTGCGCCTTTGGCACCGGCACCGCGTCACGCAGTTCGCCGCCGACATCCAGCGCGAAGCCGGCGATCTGCACTCCATCGGCCAGCGGGAATTCCAGCTGGCCCTCCAGCACGCGTGCATTGGGGTTGTGGAAGGTCAATTCGATCGTGGTTTCACCGAGCCCGGCCACCACACGACTGTCGATGTGGGCCTCGGTCAGCCGCACCGGCAGTTCGGCACCGGCGACCTGCAGGATCGGTGGCTGCCTTGACGGAAACCGCTTCTCCTGGGCGTGGCCGCTGGGCAGCTGCCAGCACAGCAGCGCGAGCAGACCGATACTGCGCAGTGCGAGTCCCATGTGACGCTCCTGATCCGATGACACGCCATTGAACGCCCGGCGGACCGCAACGGGGTTGAACAGCAGGAACCGCCCGTTCCGGTCATGGACGCCTGCACCGCGTTGCGCCAAGATCGCCCTCCACGGATTGATGTACCAAGGACGCCGCATGCGCTTGATGTTGACTGCCCCGCTGTTGATGGGGCTCGCCCTGCCCGGTTACGCCGCTGCCCCCATCGAGGGCGTGACGTTCACCCACCACGACTGGACACTGGCCTGCGATAACACCCGCACCTGCCGCGCCGCCGGCTACCAGGCCGACCAGAACGGCGGCGACCCGGTCTCGATCCTGCTCACCCGCGCGGGCGGGCCGGACCAACCGGTGCGTGCTGAACTGATGCTCGGCCAGTACGACGACATCACCGCCACCAAGCGGCTCAACCTGCAGATCAACGGCACCGCACTGGGCCCGATGCAGTTCGATGCCGCCGAGGGCACCGCCACCTTTTCCGCCAAGCAGCTCGCCGCCCTGCTGGCTTCGCTGGCACGCGACAGCCGTATCGAGCTGACCGGCGACGACGGCGCGCACTGGACGGTGTCCGATCGCGGGGCCTCGGCCGTGCTGTTGAAGATGGATGCCTTCCAGGGGCGCTTGGGCACACCGGGCGCACTGATGCGCAAGGGCACCCTCGCCGAAGCGTCGGTACCGCCTGCACTGCCGGTGCCGGTCGTGCAACTGGGCAAGCCGGTGCCCACCCGCCCGGCCGACACGGCGCTGGCGGCATCGCCGGCGCTGCGTGCGGCGCTGGCGGCCGTGACCCCGGTCGATGACTGCGAATCGCTCGGTCCCGGCGGCCGCCTGTCACCCGAAGGCGAGCCGGAAGCCCTGACCGTGCAGCGGCTCAGCGCCGACAAGCTGCTGGTGTCCTTGAGTTGCTGGCGCGCGGCCTATAACACCGGCGACGGCTACTGGGTGATCAACGACCGCGCGCCCTACCAGCCCAAGCTCGTCACCACCGCAGCGGTCGACGATGAGGTACGCACCATCGAGGCAGGCCACAAGGGCCGCGGCCTGGGCGACTGCTGGCACAACACCTCGTGGGGCTGGACCGGCACGCAGTTCGTAAAGACCGCCGAGTCCAGCACCGGGCTGTGCCGTCTGGTCATTCCCGGCGGTGCCTGGGAAATGCCGACGCTGGTCACGAAGGTACGCGGGTAAGCGCCGGCGTCACGCGTCGGCGCAGTGCTCCACGATGAGCTGGATCGCGCCGCCGCCCCGGTAATCATCGCTGACCAGACGGTACGCGATATGGACGTGGTTAGCCGGCGCATTGCCGGTCCAGCCGCTGAAGTGGATGGCACTGACCGGCTCGGCACGACCCGGTACACGCAGGCTCAGCTTGAGATGTTTTTCTTTGAGCACCTGCCAGCGTGCCACCTGGAAGTGGCCATCGAACAGTGGCTCCGGGAAGCCCTGCCCCCATGGCCCGGCCAGGCGCAGCGCTTCGGCATGCGCGAAATCCAGTTCCTGCGGCAGCAGCTCGCCATCGGTCAGCAGCAGCTGTTGCAGCGACAGCGGATCCAGCGTGCGCTCCACCACCTCGACGAACGCCTGCTCGAACGCAGCCAGCTGCGCATGCGGCAGGCTCAATCCGGCGGCCATCGCGTGCCCGCCGAACTTGTCGATCAGGCCCGGGTGCGCTGCATTGACCAGCGCCAGCGCGTCACGGATATGGAACCCGGGAATCGAGCGCGCCGAGCCGCGCAACGAGTCGCCGCCCGGCTCGGAGGGCGCAAACGCGATCACCGGCCGGTGCAGGCGATCCTTCATCTTCGAGGCGACCAGGCCGACCACGCCCGGATGCCACTCGGCATCGAACAGGCAGGCAGCGACCGGGCGCACACCCTCGGCGCTCAACACCGCGCGCGACACCGCGAGCTCGGCGTCATCGGTCATCAACTGCTGGACCGCACGGCGCTCGGTGTTGATCGATTCCAGCGTGGTGGCGATCTCACGCGCGTGGGCGCGGTCTTCGGTGAGCAGCAGTTCGATGCCCAGCGCCATGTCTTCCAGCCGACCCGCCGCGTTCAGGCGCGGCCCGAGCGCGAAGCCGATGTCGCTGCCGGTCAGCCGCGAAGCGTCGCGGCCACTGGCCTCGATCAGCGCCTGCAGCCCCACGCAGCCCTTGCCACTGCGCAGCCGGCGCAGACCGGCCGAAACCAGGGCGCGGTTGTTGTCATCCAGCGCGACCAGATCAGCGACGGTTCCGACCGCGACCAGGTCCAGCAGGGTCAACAGATCCGGCTCCGGGGCCGTG
>Ga0153980_1001123_pt1 | contig 11460 bp, 10 predicted proteins | sample TSGA064MetaG_FD_104722 | JGI IMG/M metagenome (GOLD analysis project Ga0153980, IMG submission 104722) | Attine ant fungus gardens microbial communities from Georgia, USA - TSGA064 MetaG | ecosystem: Host-associated > Fungi > Mycelium > Unclassified | place: USA: Georgia, Magnolia Springs State... | reverse complement strand
CCATGAGCTTCAGGAAATGGGACATTGACATTAACGCACAACGAATGACTGGTAGAAGGTAAACATCACAATTAATTTGATTGCAAGAAACTTGGCCATGGGTCGTCGCCCTTTTAGTTCATCTGATGTGAGGCCATAGAACAATAGAAGACCATAGAGAGCTATACTAGAACCATCAACATTGAAAATCCGAACCTCATGAGTTTTCTTCTGACAGAGCTATGGGATAGAAGTAAAAAAAACAACACACCTGATACTGATAAAAGTGATACATTCGATATATACATTGGCCCAGCGTGGCGAGAAACCTGCTTGAGAACAGAGTACTCCAAACCGCTGGCAGATAATGCCGACTATCGAAGCAACTAAATAAAGTGAGTCTTGCCTGAAGGAAATACAATTAGGTTGCTCACTCACCTGGTCGGATGATCACATATTGCAACACGGACCACTAAACACTTGACATGAGCCGAGCATCCAGGAAATGAACATAATCCATAATCCATACTTTTACCGTATACAAAAAATATGGCTGCATCAGAAGGTCAGATCAATCCCTTGATTCGCATAGGAGTCAACTTGCCTTTGTAGGGCGATATCTCCAGCAGCAGAACTTGGACAGGCATTATTAATTGAGCACAAGGGAAAATGATAACTAGACTCACTGGTAGCGGTAGCGATGTCTTATTTTTCCGTTCAAGTGCGCGCTCTGCAGACCCATCGATGGCAGTGGCAGCAACGTATTCGATCAATAGGAGGCTATGATCCTTTCATACTCTGAATGCTATGAATGTACTGTATACTCACAGGAAAGCACTGAGGCCGATAGCCTGTGAGACACAGGAAATGCGCGATTGCAATCGCATTAATTCGAATAATTAATGGTGAAGAAGAAAGGACATGCCTCGTATACTGGTGTAGTGTAGACGTCAGAAAACAAGATCAGAAACAATGTGATAAAAAAACAGTACCAGTTTCGATAAGTGAGTAGTATGTGTATTCGCGAAAGAAACGATACGAGGCGAATGAGATGACAGCGTATACCGGAGGCATATAAAGGATGCGCAATCTATTGACGGGATTTCAGTCAACGGCTCAATAACGGGGACAACGATCGTCCCTCGAACACGAACGAAGACGAAGAGGAGGATTAAACTTGCACAGGTGGTACACGCCTGCGTATGAGATGAACCAAGCCAGGAAAGGTGAAGTGAGAGCAGGACCATTGAGAGTTGAAAGGCATCGTATGAATCGAAGGACACAGGAGAGTGCAAAGCATACATTTGGCGCTGTTGAGCTGGATTTGTATAGTTTCTAGGAAGAGAGATTCAATTAGTTTGTGAGATACATGAAGAGATATTGTAGCGGACCTGCAATGGGAGAGGACAGAAAACAGGGATATTATGATTGTCTATACAAAATATGAGCTTTTTCAAGTTGGCAGCACGTCAATAACAATGCTCACTAGGACCGTGCAGCCACCTGCAATGGCCCAGCCAATCCGGTGCGGAGTCCAGTGAATTCCATTCGAATCCCAAAATTTTGACTGATCAATCGCTATCTGGTTCTCCGACGGACATGACATGATTTTTGCAGAGCCTATGGAATGACAGAAATGAAGGAGGCAGCAAAAAAATTAGCAGAAGGGGACACTAGTAAAGAATGGATTCAAGGCGCCTGCGGCTGTGTCGCCGTTACATCGGCGACGTCGGCCGGCGATTGCCGGCTTAACAATATTTCTGGTCCTTTTCCAAGGGATTTTTGGAAGCATTTCCGGTTCCTTGAAGCAATATCTGTGTCGGATGTTTATCAGGTCAAAATTCACCAGACTTTTGGTGGCAGTGGTAACTCTGAGTATCTAGTCGGTGAAATCCTCACGTGACCATCTCTTTTTTTGAATTTAGATCTAGGACATGAAGGTCCTAGTCTATAAGGTCCGATGTCAGGGGTGGGTAGGGGTAGGACATGTAGGTGAATTATACTAGTAGATAGTGAGGCATAGTAAGGTGTTACCGCAGTAACATAAGGAACATGGCACCGTGCACTCATTACGACTGGATAGGTGATACAGTAGCTGGCTCCCCGACGTAGTTTCTAGGGGTATGTCAGCAACAATGGGGTTTAGACCAGAACAATACCACATTATTCCGATTTGGTTACTGTCACATTGGAGTAGGTTACGAGACAGAAGTTCAAGTCTCCCAAGACTGGAGGCATCATAAGTGAGAAAAATAGATGGAATTTATATAATAGTAGCCGGAGGGCAGTAACGAAAGCAGCGAAAAGAACATAATGCATCAGCCCGTTCAATGATACTGTCTTAAATTGAAGAGAGTGGGCCTCAGAGAAAGAGGTGGTTTGCATCAGCATGTGTACCTAGCTGATTTTTAGGTGGGTGTGTGGACCAATCTTGCTAATATGGTCCCCACGAAACCATAACGCCTGTTCAGGGCATTGAATATTGTGACTTTGCATAAGGTTCCATCAGTACGGCGCTATTAATGGAAATCAAAGTCACGAGTAACTCGTTTTTTTGTTGATTAACTACTTTCTACCACGATCTCTCTCTTCACGGTGCATGGCGACGAGCTCGCAGTCTAGGGTTGACTTACAAAGTGCAGTCTTTTCCTTCTTCCTCGTGTCGCTGGCTGATTTTCCTGAAGTTCCGTCAGAGAGCTGGGACGATGATTTCGATTTCCAATCTCACTCTGGCTCTCCAAAACGACGCAAAAATCCCGCTGCGTTACGCATGTCCGTTGCAACAGAAGACTGGGACATTGATAATATCACTTCTGTTGCGAACTGGGAGCTACCACGACAATCCAACATTCGGACTGATAAAATCGATATCACCGCTGCAAATCTTGCCAACTGGACCGAACAAGACCTCAGCATACCCCAGAAAGCCTCACACTCAGTTGAGTCCTCAACCGAGAACTGGGATGACGACTTCTTTGAAAAAAGGGAGTCGCCAGCTCGGCAGCCTTCTCATCCCAACAACTCTCCTTCATGTTACAGTATCAGCGGTAAATTACGTGCAGGTGTTCCCCTCAATCATCGCAAACATCCTCGTCTCGATGATGATGATGATGAGCACGAAACCTGGGACGATGCGTTTGATCTCGACAACTCTCCCACTAAACCCACAAAATCGTCTACGCCAACCAAGTATCGACGTATGTCTCCACAGCACACAGACCGCATGGTGTCATCTATTTCACCATCACAATCTCACTATAGCTCAGATGACGATGACGATGCGGAATTTGGTGGAGTAGGCGCAGAAGAAGACCGGACGGTCACAGCTCGTTCCCGGCGCTCTCCTCACACACCACCACCTGTTCCTCCCGTTCCTTTTTCCACTACCCATCTCACTACCACTGCATCAACAAGTACTAATACTCACCTCACCGTACCATCTCCACGATCACCTACAGCTTCAGTTTTTTCCGTTCCAGGTTCATCCATTGCGGACACCACATCACTTTGTTCCACTGCGCCACTGCGGCCATCTCTCTCCAGTAATCTGCCTATGAATAGCCTCAGATATGTTCCCCCTAGCCCGCCTCTGCACCGAGAACGACGGCGGCTTCGTAAGAGAAGCCGTCCACTTCCCCAGGGCGTTATGCAATTAGCTGATATCAACCATCTATATCCATTCTCTGATACCGAGGCTGATAGGCGCCTAGAGGAGGTTGACGAACCTCGAACACCGTCTCCGCAACCAGCTTCAGATCCCATTAGCACCAGTGTTCCTCCTACGCCATCTCAATCAACAAACACGGGGGGCATTATACTGAGTAAATTTGGCAGTGTAAAACGTTGGAGTTCACGAAGAAAAAAGAAAAACTCGATGCCATCGGACATGACAAAAGATGAGAGAGCCAAAGGTGGGTGGTCACGTCTATTCCGATGGTTTTGAGTCTTTCCTTTTATCTTATTCGTGCTCTGTATTATTATCCTACTTCAAACACGTTTCTATCCTTCCTTTGAACCAATCTGCTCAGCTTCAAGGCTCACAATGTTGATGCACTCTCAGATATTGTCCTTCCTGTTGGCCAACAAACGCCCCGACCCAGAAAGTCTGTTGCCTCTCTCTTTCAGTCGGGCCAGCACTCGGCCCCTGCCACTGCTTCATCTAGCTGGTTCTTCCGACCCACCAGCCCACCCAACACGCAAGGTCGAAATTCCCTCGGCAAGACAACCCATTCCCGTCCGGGAAGCATGACAGATCTGAGCTTGGGTGGTTCACCATATACATCATCATCTAATTTTGAAGATGACTTATCGGGAAAGTTCTTTTCTAACAAGCTTCTCAAGCGCAAGAGTCTTGGGTTCATGCAACTCAAGAAAGGTCTTGTGCAAAACTCATCATCTGATGTCACCACTGCTCTCAGTGGTGATTCGTCGTCTAGACCGCAGCAAAAGTTAGTTTCAAAACGTCCCATGTCCATGCAATCGCACCGTCTGCCGTCTGGAGCGCAGCCCATCATCACGCAACGCCATGCATCGTATGGGACAAAACCAACGTGTGTTGCTGATGTCAATTGTGAGGATGCCACTCGAGACCATAGACCATCTGCGTCTCGCGGTGTTCGTCCGAAAGCGAAGAAGGATTGGAAAGAGAATCCAAGTCAAGATGAGGACCTGAAGAATATTGACAATGAAAAGGCCGAGGGGACTCGGGGCTTCATGGGTAACATGAGGCGGCTCAGCCTAGTCAGTCGACACCGTCGTAATAAGAGTGGGGCATCCTTAATGGAGACGATGGCGCAATTATCGTCGGAGGCATTGTCAGCGTCACCACTACCAGTACCTGGACTCTCACCGACCTCGGATGATCCACCATCGTTACCTCCCCTCCCTCCCATGTCCGAGTTCCTCATAAACCAACCCCAAGCATCGCATACCTTTGACTTACTTCCTCCCATCGAACTACGACCTCCTTCTCCGAGCTCTCATGATATGATATCGTATTCTATCACATCGAATTTTGACACCCGCCTTACTCCTGATTCATCTGTCACACCAATTACGACATCGACATCCGTGTCCGCTACGCTCTCGTCGTCGTCGTTTTCGTCACCATCCTCGCCTCGCTCTCCTCCAACCCAACCTAAGATGACTCCACCTGCTCAGTCTACTCCGCTTACAAGAATGTCAACAACGCCTGAGGCTATGTCGCCTCAGACAGTGTCTCTTGGTCGATCCACCATCAGCCCGAAATGTACGACGGCTGGAGCAATTCCGAGGAGGAACTCATTAAATGATTTAAAGAACGATTTGAAGATTCCGACAAGAATCAGTCAAGCACAACAAGGGTTGAAAAGAGATTTAGGTATGGTGCGAGATTTTGCTATATATATTGAACGTGCGTCTTTCCTTTCCCTCTGGTTGATGTTCCTGTACTAACTACTTGCATCATGCAGAACTCAAGAAGCAACAACAGGTATATCACAACCTCGTACTACAAATGCAGCGCAAGCTCGACCTTCAAGCTCAACTTGCTCATCAGCCCGCTCAGCGGACCGCTTTATCTAGTTTCCTCAACCTTAACAAATCCAAAGTGACACGTGGTCGTTCCAATACAAATCCTGGAGATAGTCGTAGCGCGCGCTATAAAGAGCTTGCTGCTGCATTTTATACCATCAACTCAAAATATCGTATATCGTGGGAGTGTGCTGAATTGCTTGTCGACCTAGCCGATGGAACGTCGGCGACTATGAATGGCGGTAGTGGTACTGGAGGTCCGAATCCAAGTGTATCAGCACCAGTGGGTCTAAGTGTGGTGGGAGGGAAGGGAAGGGAGAGGGCAATCACTCTCGCCGGGGACAATTCAAGGCCAACGACACCAACCATTTCTGGAGCCATCATTACTTCAAGCTCAATGCCTCATCCATATTTGATTAATGCATCGCCGGGTTGGAGAGCTTCGACCGGTCGACATGACCTCAGCCATCGACAACTAATATTACTTCGAGAGATGTTGAATAACACAGAGGCTATAATGTATGCAGATGGCAATACCATTGATCAAGATGGCGATAGTAGTGTGTCTGCTTCGGTTCCTGAAGAGGCGATCACTGCTTCAAAAGATGACCTGAGAGTCGTAGTGAACAGAGAGTGGAGGTGGGGCGGCCGATTGAGCAGTACTATAACCCTACCATCTCTGGAGACGGATCAGTCTGGGGCTGAGTCGTTGAAAAAGAAAATGAAGCGCAGGTTGGCTGGTATGGCCGGCATACGAGACAAGTTGCGAGCATTAAAGAAAAACGTTTTGGAATCTTCGTCTACTGGTGTGGATGAAGATCGACTCTCGCCACTCCCACCTGTCACCCATAATCATGCGATGCTCTCAACGACGTCTTTCAGTACTGATACATCCTTTGAGAGATCCAGTATTGGTCATGGTGGTGGCCTAGATAATCTTTCTGGACCTTTGACGGCATTGGAGAAGCAGAAATGGAGATCGAGGTCAAGTCATGGCTTTGAAACAGCCATAAAACCAGAAGAGGAGAGAGGAAGGGATAGAAAATCGAAAGGCACTCTATCATTGCCATCGCCGCACGGTACTGAATATGCAACCAAGTCCTCGCCTCGCCGTCCATCGCTCGCATCTCTTTTCCGGTTTGGGAGAAAACATGCTAAACTGTCGGCTTCGGCCACTGACTTATCCCTTCATAGTGGTAGTGACGGTCAACTTCTTGGTTCCAGGGTCAACAACAGAGCGAGTCCTCATCAACAAATGAAAGCGGAGAGTCCATTTGAAGAAGATTGGGACAGGATAGATTCGGCTTCAGATTTGGATGCTGCTGCACGAGCGTTGGGCATCTCTGCTGGAAGTAAGGAGGCAGGGTCAACATTAAAATTACCCAAGTCGCCATATCTGCATTATCATGCACCATCGCATCTTCCTGGGCCATCAACACCTCGTAGATCGGCTAGCGGGTCTCACTTGTCGCTCTTTGCCGAGTCTCCTTCGAAGCAGAAGGCACGATTACAACTGCAACAACAGGTCACGCCGCGAGCCCCGCGCTTGTCAAATGTCAATGAGGATGAGAAGGGTGCGAGGAGAAGAAAGCCAGAGAGGAGGGAACGAAGAATGAGTTCTGGAAAATATCAAAAATGTGGATCTGTGCGTTCAATGCCGCCACAGTCGATCTTCTCTGAGTCTAAGCTTGCGATGACGCCCGAAAACATCAAGCCGCTTCTTGAGAACGCAAAGGAGGTGCATGCAAGGTTGAGGGATTGTATCATGGAGATTCGACGTTTGTTGGACGTGGATGGATTGGGAGATCGTAGTGTTTTGGGCTCTACTTGTGTATCATAATATACTTCTTGATCACGTGGAATATCCATTTTGTGTGTCGTGTGCTATTTGTATCTTATCCATGATGCTCATAGACTTGCCGCCGGAAATTCTGGTCAGGATCTTTCTCTTCCTTCCTCTTCCTGGACTCCTGGCATGTCAGGGCGTCAATCACTACCTTTCTAATGTTATCTCCAGCTCCATTGAACTCCAGTATGCATTACATTGCAAGTCTGCGACACAGCTGGACACAGATAATCCTCAGTGCCTGCTTTCTTTCAAAGAACGCTTGACATTGCTTTTGGCTAAGGAAGCGCGGTGGAAAGAGCTTAATCAGCGTTTTCACAGCACTGCCAACATCTCATTCCTGACCTCCGGTATATATGATCTTTCAGGCGGAGTTTATCTCCTGGGCGATGTGTCTCGGAGGACGCTTCATTATACATATCTACCCAACGACTCAGACCAGAAGCTTGTGTGGAAGAGTCTCAGCACAGACCATCTGATCATTGATATGGGGTTATGTGTACATGAACATGATCTCATTGCCATCGTCACGACGTGAGCATCTCTCTTACTGTCGATCTGATTAGTGACTTCAATTCATCAAGACACGCTCAAGTTACTAGTCCTCAAACCATGTATGAAATTAGGATGCAGCTACATTCGGTGTCGACGGGCCTCTTTCACCCACAAGCTGAACAGCCCATCATATCTGTAGTTGTTACACCTTGGCAACGCCCGGCAATTGGCATTGAAATTGTTGGAGACAATTTGGTCTTGATTCTGACACATTATGGACACCCGGCTATCCCTGATGACCAAGTCTTCGTTTACCAGTGGAAAACGGGGAATTTGAAAATGGTGAGTGACTCGCAACTTGCATCAGTTCCTTTACATTGTACATTTGTTAGAGCTTCTCCGCTACACAGCACTCGTATGCTGGACTCGTCTTTCTCACTACAGACATTTTTCTACTGCCGAATGCGAATGCTCAGCGACTGGAATACTGGAAGATTCCTCCAGATAATGTATATGTCCCGTCACCTCGACCATTCTTTGCCCTTTCTCTCCCGAGGCTCAAGGGAGATGGCATATATTTCAATATTTCGTGCCGTGCAGACCCCAATCCGACGTCGACTTTCCTTCATAGCTCAAAACCATTTCATGCCGATCCGCATCATGCAATTGCTGTCTTTAGCCTCTCTGTCCACATCCCAAATGATAATCCTCAAGTGGTTCAACTCTTTGGTAATAATTATAGTTTCACCTTATTTGTCCATCGCAGCTCTCTCGTTCAGTGTCTGGATAGATATCCCTCTGCTGTCTCACATGCAGGAGACCCGCCTCCTATCCCATACACTGAATGGGGTCCACCTATATGTCGTTGGCTAGCAACAAAATCACTTCTGACACGCTGGATTACCACGACTTCGGGACAACGCTGTATCATCATGCCAGACCCTAGCTTTCACCCTGTGAATACCTATCTAATTCTTCTGAATTTCAGTCACAATGACGTAGCAAAGCTGCACGCTGCTGAGAAATGGGAGGACGAAAGGAAGAGCAGGGATCACTACATTCGAAGTTATGATGAGAGACCTTGGAGGGAAACTTTCGATAATTCGGATAGTGATGATTCAGATGGCATGGACGGCTTGTCGAAACCCATAGGCCAAGTGAGGATAAATCGGCGGGCCCAAAAGTTCTGGGACAGAAATCAATGCTTTCAGGATAAAGTGCATTCGAATCTACCATTCACCATTTACTCGTCGAAGAAGAGATACAACTTTCAAGGTGTGATGCTTGATGAAGAGAGAATTCTTGGTTTGGGGGTACGTATATCTTTTGTGGGACATTTTCGTTTGCTGATCTGGACAGATTGATACTAATGATCGCATCACGACCTTGGACATTCTCTTTTATGGTTAGCTGGTAGAATAGGAGTTGGTTACAAATTAGTATTAGAATACTCTATGCACATGCGTTGGACTCGTTTCAAGCCTTATCTGCCCAGTGACCATGACATTAGTTCATTTGACGCTCCTTGTTCTGATTATGATATCCCCATCCCCTTTTTCATGTGCAGACCACTGCTTTTTCCTCTGATAGTTTTCGGAGTGGGTGGTCATGCCTTTTGGAATGGATTCTTGTGATTTCATCACCTATCGTCACTGTTTGTTCCTCGCTCCCGTGCTTTTTTCATTCTTGGCCCCCATGAGTGTGGATGGGTCTGGTAATTTATTATCTGCATGCATGGATCAGATCAGATATATGTGCTTTCTTTTGGTTTGTTCTTGGGGAGCGTTAGGTTCTGGTGACTCAGTGATTTGGGCTATAACCTAGCCCTCTCTTGTTTTTTGCTTGAAGTTTCTGACTTTTTTGTTTGTTATTATAAATCCTTTCTTGTAAATGAAGGAATTGTATATATATCTTATTGTGTGATAACAAATTGATGAGGTTTTTGTGATAATAAACAATGATGAGAGAGAGCAACGGAAAATCTTGGACATAAGGGGTGGATTTGGGCCCTGAATGAAAACCTGATTTTTCTCAAGGTGTATATTGCTAATTCAGGGTGACAAAAGGAATTTTTTTGTTTTACAGAGAACAGAAAAGGATGCTTTCTAGATAGGACAGCACTGACGTGATTCCAGTACTCGAAGGGGGTGTCACACGGTCTACAACTGGCCATGACCTCTCTCTCTATGCCATTCATAAAGGCAGTCCAAGGATGCTTTGAGGATCACATTTCATCACATGATTTCGAGTCAGTTCCGATTTTATAGCGGTGGATGGAGCAAATCAGAACTGCATCTATCAGATCCTAAGGACTTAATCGTTCTCAGGTCTTTCAACAAGATTAATATGAAGACCATCATCGATAAGATCTTTGAGGGCGTTCATTTGATGTTGCTCGAGATGGAGAGCCCTCCCAAGTAAAAATTTCCAATAATGCACAAATGCTATTGTATCCCAACGTTTGTATGGTGCCACTTTCACCATCATCCTCCAGGGGAAATCTTCTTGATTGTAGGCAGTTGTGCAGGGCCTCAAATATCATTGGTCTACCAAGATCTTCATATGGCATTGCAATATAGACAGTTTGCAATCGAGGAAGAAAACAGTTGGCACGTCGTTGATCAATGGTCAATGCTTCGAGCCAAGAAACGACTTCGGAAACGTAATCGACTGCAATATACAGCCGTTGCAATGAGCTCAAATCTGCTCGGGAAAAGACCTCATTGAAATATGAGTATGACGGAGGACAAGGATTCCAGTCAAGAACGGTAATGCGGCTCAGCGATGGTATGAATTCCTTTACCAATACACTGTCAATAGGTTCTAAAGGCTGACGTACACGATCATGGGGCACTCCCCAGGAGAGCTTCTCAAGGTTAGGAAATCGAATCGAGGAGAACAAAAATCGATTCCAACCCTCATTGAGGCCCCCCCAATGAAAAATTCGGAGATTTGGGCAGATTTTCGGCGTGCGAGATGGGCTGAATATGACCTCGGGCGGAATGATGGTGTGAGTATTGACTGTTGGAGTGAGACAATGGAACTCGATAAGATTAGGGCAGTGGAAGAGCAGATAGAGACATTGGTCAATAGGGTTACTACGTAAACGGAGGACAGTAAGTTGATGCATTGGCGCACACCATACGAGATTATCCCATTCTTGTCTGCAGTAGTGGAAGGAATCAACTCCAGGTATTTGAAACATCAAACCAGGAAACGTCTTGTAATTCGGTGTACGCACCCACAACTCTGTGAGGTTTGGCCATTCTGTGGGCTGGGAAAAATAAGATGCCAATTGATCCCATTCATCTTGCATGAAGTAATTATCACGTAGTTGAATCCTGAGGGCTCGAATCTGCGCCCGGTGATGTTGAAAAATGAGTAATAGGCTTTCGTGAGGTATCTTGTCCAAGTTCACTTCAACAGAGACGCGACAACTTCCTGCATTGGAAAACACGAGCGCGACGATCAAGGGAGGAATTGGGTCGTCCTGTTCCAGAAGACATGTGGTCCAGAGGGATGAAGCAGACCAAATTATGCTCCTCCAATTAGAACAGATAGAACCAAGTCTGAGAAGCATTTGTATCTTGATCGAGTACAATTGAGGTTCTCGGAGATTCAGTCTGCAT
>Ga0153980_1001122_pt1 | contig 11461 bp, 7 predicted proteins | sample TSGA064MetaG_FD_104722 | JGI IMG/M metagenome (GOLD analysis project Ga0153980, IMG submission 104722) | Attine ant fungus gardens microbial communities from Georgia, USA - TSGA064 MetaG | ecosystem: Host-associated > Fungi > Mycelium > Unclassified | place: USA: Georgia, Magnolia Springs State... | reverse complement strand
GATTGATTTCATCTGGCATATTTTGCGCCTGCAGACGATTGAAATCGAGTTCACCACTCCAGCTCGCGTTAGATGAGGAATGTTTGCGGAGTTCAGTGCTGATATGCGCATAAATCCCTATTGTGCAGGGGATTTTAATATCAGATATGACCCCGGAAAAATCTCTCAGCCAGTTGAGAAGGTGGTGATTCAATAATGCTGACGTTTCATGTCCATCTGGCAGAAATGGAAAAAAAGCGGCAATCGGCGTATTTGGAGAATGCTGCTTAATATAGTCAAGGCGACAGGCTAATTCATCGGGATTTTTGATTAATAGCCAGGTCGACTTTTCACAGTAGCGAGTACTGTCTGTGTAATTGCTTTCGGTAAACCATTTCTCTGCATAAGGTCCCAAAATCAGGACAACAGGGGAGAGCTGCTCGGGTTCCGGTTGTGGTTCTTTGGGCGGTTGAGGTAATTCACGCGTTTCCCAGCGCAATTGCTTGATGATGAGAAGTACAGCGAGCACGGCAAATCCGAACATAAGCAGTTCGCCGGTGAGCTTGTCTTGTTGTAGCCAGGAAAGCGCTGAAGTAATAAGCAATGCGACTGCAACCAGCATCATATTTAATTTTTGATAGCTCATGTTACAGTCCTCCACTCTGAAACATTCGGCATCCGTACCAGAATATCCCCAGTAAAAATCCTGCGATGGCGAACTGGCACATTAATGACATCCAGCGAATAGTTGGACCCTGGGCTTCAACCTGAATGGCAAGTGGTTCACTTTCGTCATCTGCCGTTTCAATGACATCAGATTCAGTCACAGTGACTTTTTTCTCAATGCGCTCCTTACCGGGTAAAGATAAGGGTGATAATGCGAACATTATCAACGTGGTGTTTTTTATTTCCTGGTGTACGGAGTTGAACAGCAAGTCGCTGTGCGCAGGGTTAAACAGTTCGTCATGCTGGTAACCAAAAAAATGGTGGCCTAGCTGATAGTTCGCCCAGCTGATTCCTTGTGTGGAGAAGCTGCTCATGGCGAGACTATCGACCACGCGGCAAAGTAGCCGCTGGATGGCGATAATCTCTTCGTGTGGATAGGCTTCATCAGATAGGTGCTGGCAATAAAGTATAATTTGCTGCTGCAACTGCTGCTGAAAATCCAGAAGAGAGGGGACGACACCTTTCATTGCGAGCAGCGTGCAGCTGGAGATGAGTCCCTGAAGTGCTGAATGTCCGCTCACCACGCGCGCTCCTTGATGTCACCCCAACCTTCACCATCTATATACGGGCAAAGACGTACGCAGTGAGGAGCCACCGGGCGTTGGGTGTCAAAATACACGCGAAGATCAAATTTTTCGCCATTATCATTACTCTTAAGTTTTAAGAGTTCTTCAGGTGAAAGCTGCTGATTTATAAGCGGGGTGTTGTCAGCTTGATACACGCTGAGCTGCCACCAAAGCACATCCTTACGAAGGATATCGACATCCGCATGCGTCAACTGCCACATGCGCAGATGGGGGCTAACCAGTTGTTGTTGCCAAAGTTCATGCTCTTCCGGTAAGTGATCAAACCAGGTTAGTTTTTCTTTGGCTTTAATTAATGGATGAATCCGTTGCTGGCGAAAATCGACCCCAATGCGGTACTGATACTCTTGCAGGGTGCGATGCGTACCTAAACACCAGTGCCCGAGATCCACTTGCTTATCACTGATCCCCAGCAAGCTGAGAATGCGTTGATAAGAGATATTATCGCGCTCCCACCACACCTGATCCACCTGACCACTTTTCTTCGCTTCGTTGGTATGATCGCTCCAGAATTTCGGTGATTTTGCGCGGCCGTAGTAGTGCCAGAGCAGAACTTTATGGGGAGTATACAGATCGTAACCGTGGGTAAAGGCCCTAGCGGCTAACGAAATTTCTTCACCGATAAAGAAAAGCTGAGGATCGTACGGGACGTTTTCAATGAAATGACCGTCGCTAAAAAGATAACCTGCGGCCAGATAACCACTTCTCCGTGGCTGCTCTTCGACCATGTCTACTGAATTGAGAGACACAACGCCTTTATCATTAAACTGACTAAATATCAGGCGACTCACCTTATTACTACGCTGTTCTTTTTTTTGTTCAGGGGTATAAGGTGGTGGATAATGCGTGAGTATTGGCCGAGGACTCTGCGATCGTAAGCTCTCCAGCATAGCGATCATTTCACTGTCCCAGTGAGCAGTGAAACGGCTGTGTGAATCGATCTGCAGATGATAGTTCTCACCGTTGTAAAGCGTATTACTCATATGTCTCGCCCAACAGGCACCCTGACTTTTTAAGTAATCCACGGCTAAGAGTTGAATCTGAGCGTTGCCTTTAATTAATCGGTAAAGCGTGTGCCCATGATGTTCACCCACGAGCTGGGGGATAAAACCGCTGTCAATAAATGGGTGAAGTTTACCATTGTCCTGCCAGCAAATAGCGATGTGTAGTCGTTCAGCGTGCTGCGCTCGAGCAAGTATGTCGAGCAGCGTTGGCACTAATTCAGCATCCCGGTAGCTGGCGATGCCGATGAAAATTGTTTTATTGTTATTCATGGTAACTGTATCAATTCCTTTGATAAAATCAGTTCACAACTAATAGAATCTCCGCCTTGGCGGTAAAATTCCCTTCCTCTGGTAATACATTGCCGTTTTTCGTTAAGGTGGCTTTCCAGCTGTAATTCACTGGCACTTCATCGGCAACCTGGGCGCGATCCTCTTTTGCACTGTCGTCTGCAGGCATGTTGCGATTGTTACTGTCGGTAATCTGAATTTTTAAACGGTCAGTATTACCAGCACTATCCGTTACCGGGATGGTGCCATCGGCATTCGGGGTGGCCGTGATTAATGACGCGGATGCACTGTAGCTACCGTAATCCGTGGCACACCTCAGGCTGAAATCTAGATTTTTTTCCACGCCGCTTATTAGGTCTCGCTCTCCCAGCTGGCCAAAGTTCACCGTTTTTGGGCCATCAATAGTGCAGTTGGGGATACTGATAACTCTGATTTCGCCTATGTTAAGAAGTTGGCCGTAATTGGCTGCGGTATCACTGGTTACCCAGTTCCTCAAGATGGTTCCTGGGGACAACACTACATCTCCGTTAGGGTCGGTTAACTTTAAGCGTGGAGATGTTTTGACAAACTCAAGCTGGAAAAACGACGCTGGAGGGTAGTTAAAACGATTCTGATCCATAGAGGAGATTGAAGGGAAATGTCCAAATGCAGCACCGTTATTCCAGCGAGGACGAACGCTGATGCCCTCAACGCTGGTGGTGAAATAATTTTTCTTCCCTGTTGGAGCCAAAGGAGGCAATGCCGTTTTGCCATAAGCCTCACCATCTACACAATCTTTGAAGCTGAGCGTAACATTCTGCATTGTTGAATTTTTGAAATTCAGCGGTGTATCGCTTACTGGTGCTCCCGCATCAACATAAAAGGTATATCCCGGGATGGTCAGCGTGGTGCGGTTTGCCCCACCAAATTGCGGGTCTGGATCCACCGTACACACTGCAAGGGCTGACTGGCTAAGAAATGCACCCGTGACGAACAAAAAGCTATTGCGTAATCTCATACTCAGGACTCCTGTCCATTACTCAGTCTGGCGATGAGATCCTGCGGCAGAATCTGCATCAATTCGGCAAAACGTTTACCTACCATTTGTTCCGTCAATGTCAGCAAATCACCCACTGGACTGCTAGGTTCGTAGCGCACAAACCACTGCTGAATCTCGCGTAAGCGCATCAGCGCATCCGTACGATCCTGAATATTGCGAACGGGCAACATGGTTAATGTTTCTATCGTGGGCGTCGTCACCAACCTTGCTGCTACCTGCTCTGACTCTGGCAAGCTCACATCTAAAGGCTGGACTGCAGGTGTTTCGATAGTCACTTCTGGCAGCTCTGCCTGATCTACAACAGGCGCCGGGGGGGCTCCTGCAAAGCCAAAAAGAGCGAGCACTTTAAATAAGCCGCTAAAATCAGGCGCATCATCAGACAGCATCTCTATCAGCAGAGACCGCAATTGATTGAGATGTTGCTCCGCATGCCTTAAGGAGAAGATGACGTCTGCTTGCTGCTCCTGCCATCCCAGTCGGGCCAGTGAAAGCGCATTCTCATCAAGAGATTGTTCAGCTTGTGGGTTTAGTGTGGCCCGCTCAACGTCGCGCACGTTCAGTTGCAAGCCCGACACTTTTGGCAGAGGCTGCATTCTTAAATCTGCGAGAATGCCATTCGATGACTCTAATTCTGCCAGCACGTTGGCGCGCATGAGGGGCTCAAAAGATCCCTCATCATATAGCTGTGGATGCACCTGCTCTGGCCACTGTTTAAGTAGCCAGAGTAGGGCGCACAAGCCTTCATCCAGGGCTGGAATGCCAATTTTTCGGAAACGGCAGCGGATTAATACCAGAACCAGTCTTAGATCCAGGCTACGCGTGAGCAGCGTTTTGACCTCACGCTCGATTTCACCCCAGTTAATGGGATCAACCGTTTCAACGAAGTCGCCATACTCCGCACCCATTCTCGGCTGCATGCGGGTCTCCAGCAGGAGAAACGCCGCGTCATCTTCCAGATTTTCTCCGCATGGCAACGTGTCTGTGACGGGCTTCAACAGGGGTTGATACCATTCAGGGCACATCGGTGTCATAAGGTCACTCACAATCATTCCTTAATAAGCTAGCGTTAATGGCATTCAGATCAGGTCCTGCTTCATGAAGCATTGTGATACGTCTCCGGTTCAAAACTCATTCCTGGCAGTGGCGAATCGTGGTTTTCGCGTTCAAGCCAGCTGGTGTAACCGAGCTGGTAGGCATCGCCGAGGGTTGCGCAGGGTACGTCGCTGGCATTGAGCACCAGGCTGACTTCCCATGCATATTCAAAACCGACGAACTGCCGAATCCATTCACACAGCACCGGTAAATCCTGACCCCATGGGCTAAAGCGGATGTATTGCTTCAACGTCAGTGGGCCAAAAATGAGCTGAAACTTATGCTGACGATCCAGGACGGTATCACCGAGCATGGCGCCGTCACCGAGCAGTGCACTCTCCTGACCAAAGCCCAGTTGAGTTTGATCGTCACGCTGTAGCGTTATCCATTGGCCGACGTATTCTCTGATTTGTACCGGCAGTCCAAAGTAGTAATTCAGTGCGCCGAGCAGACCTTCAGGATTACGCGCTTCACGCACAAGGTGCGAGGCTGCGGAGAGACGAGGGTGCTGTGGCAGGACACTTTCTGCTAGCTCCTGAGGATCGATACCCATCAGGCTGCCGGTATAAAACGAAAAGCGTTCCTCATGTGGGCGATCAAGTGCCGCAGTGTCCTGAGAAACAGCCCATGCCCGGTAGAGTTTGGAAAGCGCACGATGATGAAAAAGGTCTACGAAATTCGTTAGCGTCGTATCATGCTGTTCATTCCGTATGTAGGCCATTTCGGTCTGATGGAGCGGCATTGCACCCTGCGGTCCCCAGATCCCCAGGCTAAACAACTTCAGGTGTGTCTTATCATCTTGCTGACTAACGCTTTCAATTTCTCGTGGGGCAAACACCATATGTGGTGACTGGCCAATGATGAAATTTTCATTATCGGGCAGCGCAGACGTACCGGGAGCGGGCAGTTCAGGTGAACGCGCCGCCAGGGTCCGCATTAAACTGATAAAACCGCTATCCCAGGGTTTGGACTCATCAAACCAATTTTCAAGCCCCAAAGGGAGTGGAGCCGGATGCTCTGCAGGCATTACAACACTCCCCTGCGACCGTGACGCGGTTGCCAGAGACCAATTCGGCCACGTTGCATCGTCAGCAATTCGGTTTCTGTGAAAACATTTATGGCGGCATGACGCGCCAGATAGTTTTCCATGATCATGCCGAACAAATAGGGGCTAATGCCGGAGAAGCCCTCTTCATCAATAGTCAGTGAACAGCGAATCCCCCGGCCATATACCAACAGGCCATTGCCCGGTAAACGACGAATAACCGGTTCACTTTTGCACCCTACCAACGCATCAATCTGGGTATTTGCTTCATGGTCCGCGCTGTTAACAAACAAGCGAAGCATGTTACGCATCGCTTCGCCCCCTTCACTGTGAGGCATATCTGAGAGAGGGAGATAGTTGTAGCTAAGTTGCCTGATCAGGCGCCAGGCCGATTCACCTTTAGCAAAGGGTGGGCGAGGTGCACTTGGCTGAAACAGAAAACGAGCACCGCTGACAGGAGCCGATTCAGTCATCGTGAGTGTGAAATTGCCGTCTGCCGTAATCAGGCGAGGTAAATCGCGGTTTGTCACCAATGCTTCAATGGAAAGGTAACGAATATCATCGCTAAAGGGCGCGTTCTGCTGATCAACTAATGACAGGAACACCTCAGTGCCGGCATACGCGGTACGGGTATCGTATTTACGCGTGTTGCGCTTACCCGTGTGATTTTTCCTGATGGTCGAAAAATAGCGGCCGTAGTTGCCTTTATCGCTATGGCGGGTTTGGAAAAGAGGATTGAAGTTGATCTCCTGACTTGTTTCAGCCTTTTGACCAAATACTTTTTCAATGGAATAAATTTCAAAATCCAGTGGCCGACTCCGATCGGGTAGCACGTGAAATTCATTCAGTTTGCGATTGATTTCCAACTTATCCATGCGGCGTGGCAGCAGATTAATCACCGGGGTGCAATGCAGTAAAAAGCGAGATGCCGTGACATGGCTGGCCAGCGCTTGTGACTGGCGATCAAGCAGGAAGATGATTTCCATTTCATCTGAAGTGTTGTACTTCGCCGCCGCGGCCAGTTGCGTAACGGTAAAAAAGTAAAAACGCTGACGGCAGGAGAAGTACTCATGTACCAGATTGTGACCATGGAACATGTTCCATGCGACAGGCAATAAGCTCTGCTCGGGTTTGAGGCTATCGAAGCTCAATGCATCTTTGCTGATGACGGTATCATGTACCTGGCCATCATGTTTACCGCGAAGAATAGTGGCAACGTGGTTGCTATACAGCAACTCGAAGATATGTGACACCACACGTTCATCACCATTGATATAGATCGGCAGACGATCAAGCCCTTCGAGCTGCGAGAAGGACAAACCCGCAGGCAGTTTTAGCTTGATGCGGAGCGTTTCTTTAAGTCGCTGCGCCGAAATTCGATGGCGCTCAAGTGAGGGCATATCAGGTGGCAGACTGGTCAGGCGTGCATCTGTGACTTCAAAGGGCCATAGCTGGACGTCCTGGCCACTTCGAAACTCACACCGCGTAACTTCTCCTGGCGCAATTGGCGTGAGAAAAGCGCTATTGCGGGGAACGGTATAACCTTGAGTGAGATCGCCTTCTTTCAGGCTGGGCTGCAGCTGCACAACACCCATTGAAGGAGTAGGCGCCGTATAGTTCGGGTAAACAATATCCAGCAGTCGACGTGTAAAGAGGGGAAATTCAGCATCCAGCTTAATTTGCGTACGCGCCGACATAAAGCAAAAGGCTTCAATTAAGCGCTCGACAAAAGGATCGGCGACTTCAATACCATGCATGCCAAGACGTTTGGCTATTTTAGGATGCTGCGTAGCAAATTCACGCGACATCTCACGCATGAACGTAAGCTCTTTGTTGTAATAATCGAGAAAATTATGTTCCATTTGCGTTCTCTGAATTACTGTCTTGACGGTTTAGATAGGACAGCCAGCGTTTTTATCTTGTGTGTAATCTTTTCATTAAACTGGTCTGTCTCACTCCGTGAAGAGTTCATTATTTTTATTAGTTTAATACCCACCTTAGAGTGAATTTATTCTAAGGATTAATTTGATGAATGAAATAGTCGATGGATTACGAATTTGTAGGTTTATGCTTATTGGTCTTTTCTCTTTGCAATATTATAAAAATAAAAGCAATAGATAATTGTCTTTTATGTAATTGATTTTATTGATTATTTTTAATGTATGTTAGTTATTTTTGTTAGTGACTTTAATGTTTTATCTTCAGGTTTAAATAGCGTTTTCAACGTGAGCCTTCATCTTTTGTGATAATTTCAACACCTAGGAATTTTGTTGATTTTATTCCTAATGTGCATTTTAGGTCTTCACAAAAATAGTTTATGGAGATAAATTTCTTCGCATTGAGTGCTTAGGGATTGCACTTCACTACACACAGATAGCATAACAACATAACAAAGTGGTTCATCCACTTAAAATAGAGTTAAAGGTGACAAACGTGGCTATTATCAGAAAGAACTTATTTGGAAAGCTGGATAAAACCTTATTCGCCACTATTGAGAGCGCAACCACCTTTTGCAAATTGCGCGGTAATCCATATGTTGAGCTAGTTCATTGGATAAATCAGCTTTGGCATAGCGATGATAACGATATTAAGCATATTGTCCGTTACTTCGATATTGATGGTGAACAAGTTGAGCGAGGGATTGCCCAGGCTCTGGGGCGCCTGCCAACGGGAGCCAGCTCAATTTCGGATTTCTCATATCACATTGAGCTAGCGATTGAACGCGCATGGGTATGTGCAAGCCTCGAATGCCTCGATAACCGCATTCGTAGCGGCCATTTAGTCCTCGCACTTCTGAGTAATATGGAACTTCGTCGCACGTTGCTGGGCATTGCTCCCGTGCTCGATAAAGTCGCGCTAGACGTGCTGAGTAGTGATCTGAAATACATTACTCGTGAGTCGCCAGAAGCAACGGAAGATGCGAGTGATGGCACCGCATTTTATGAAGGCTCCATGCCGGGCGAAGCGAGTCAGGCGATGAGGCAGAGCAGCACTGCTTCGTTAGCGCAATACACCACAGATCTGACGTCACTGGCGCGTGAAGGAAAAATCGATCCTGTTCTTGGGCGTAACCAGGAAATTACCACCATGATCGACATCCTGTTACGTCGTCGCCAGAACAATCCGTTACTGACGGGTGATGCAGGCGTGGGTAAAACGGCTGTCGTTGAAGGGCTGGCACAAGCGATAGTGTCAGGCGCCGTTCCCCCTGCGCTTGAAGAAGTACGCTTATTAACGCTGGATGTTGTCGCACTCTCAGCGGGTGCGAGTATGAAAGGCGAGTTTGAGGCACGCCTGAAAGCTGTCATTGATGAGGCGATGGCCTCAGTGCAGCCCGTGATTCTTTTTATAGATGAAATTCATACCCTTGTTGGAGCGGGCGGAAATGCCGGGACGGGTGATGCGGCAAATTTACTTAAACCCGCGCTGGCACGCGGTCAGCTGCGAACCATTGGTGCAACCACCTGGAGTGAATATAAGCGGCATATAGAAAAAGATCCGGCATTGACTCGTCGCTTCCAGGTGTTGCAGGTGAGTGAACCTGATGAGGAAGTGGCGATGTCGATGCTGCGTGGGCTCGTGCCGGCGCTGGAAAAACATCACGGGGTTTGGATCACCGACGAAGCCGTACAGGCTGCAGTCATGTTGTCGCACCGTTACATTCCGGCGCGTCAGCTACCCGACAAAGCGATCAGCTTGCTGGATACCGCCTGTGCTCGTATCGCGGTAGCGCAATTTGCCGCCCCAGCCGAGCTGCAGAAATTGGTATGGCAGCAGGAAACCGCACGAACAGAGCTTAAATCTTTAGAGAAAGCTCATCAGTTTGGTCGCGACGCTTCAGAACGAATGAACTCGCTGACCGCTTCTTTAAAGGAGTGGGCTGAATCAGGTGAGGCACTTGAGAAGCGTTGGCAGAACGAGCGTGAGACTGTTAGCCGTATTGTGGCGCTACGTCAGCAGATTGCCCAGTCTCTGTCGCAGGAAGAAGAAAGCTCAGTTGAGCTGGCCATATTCCGTGAACAGCTTCAGTACGAAGAAAAAAATCTGAGACTAATCTCGGCTGATGAGCAAATGGTTCAGGCTGAGGTTAATGAAGAGGTCATTGCGCACATCGTTGGCGATTGGACGGGGATTCCCGTAGGCCAGATGCTGAAAGATGAACTCAAAAAAGTGATGGAGTTGCCTGCGCGTCTTAATCAGCGCGTGATTGGACAATCCGCCGCTCTGGATCAACTTAGCGACTGCATTATGACGGCTCGCGCAGGACTGGCCGATCCAAGAAAACCACTAGGCGTGTTTATGCTGGTGGGGCCATCAGGTGTCGGTAAAACCGAAACTGCACTGGCGATTGCGGAAAGCATGTATGGCGGCGATCAGAATTTGATCAGCGTAAACATGAGCGAGTATCAAGAGTCGCATACCATCTCTTCGTTAAAAGGCTCACCTCCTGGTTATGTCGGATACGGCGAGGGTGGGGTGTTAACGGAGGCTGTGCGCCGTCGACCTTATAGCGTGGTGCTGCTGGATGAAGTAGAAAAAGCGCACCCAGATGTTCATGAACTTTTCTACCAGGTCTTTGATAAAGGCCAGATGGAAGATGGTGAAGGACGCAGCATTGATTTCAAAAACACGGTATTGCTGCTAACCAGCAACACCGGAAGCGAATTGATCAGCCAACTGTATGCAGATGAAGAGACTGCACCGGATCAGGAAGGCTTATTAGCCGCATTGCAGCCGGAATTATTGAAGGTATTCCCTGCGGCATTTTTGGGCCGAGTCAATGTGGTGCCTTATTTACCGCTGCAACAAAGTTCATTAGATAAAATTGTCAGACTGCACCTTGCTCGTATTCAACATCGTGTAACAACGCAATATCAGTGTGAATTGCATTATACCGATGCTGTTGTTGCACATGTGGTTTCACAGTGCCGAGTTGCAGAAACAGGGGCTCGTCTGATTATTCGAATTATTGAGCAAACTATCACAACGCTACTAGGTAAGGAAATTTTGGCTCATCACGCGAAGCTGAAAAACAATCTCATTACCTTAGACAGAATAAGTGATCAGTATGTGGTGACATTAGCAAAAGCGTCATCATAGCTCAGAAAAAATATTTCATTGCTCAGGTGATACCTGACATGGGATGTCAAAGTAGTTTTAATTTTAACGGAATATCTATTTGAGGATAGTAATAATGCGCATGTTGAAAACTTCAGTTGCAATTTTGGCTTTGATCGCAGCAGGTAATGCAGCAGCAGCAACCAGTGGTGATATCACCTTTAAAGGTAAAGTTATCACCTCGACCTGCTCGATCGTTCCTACGGACGTAAATAAAGTGGTTACTCTGCCAACAGTGAATACCACATCATTGGCGAACCCAGGGGATGAGGCTGGCTCTAAAAACTTTACTATTAGTGTAGAAAACTGCCCACGAACTGCAGATCCAGCAAACCCGACAGAGGTGGCTGTCCATTTTGAAGCGATTGGTAGCACCGGTTTTGATGCAACAACAGGTAACCTGACAAACGCTGCTTTGACCGATGCAGCTAGTCAGGTTCAGGTTCGTTTGTATAACTATGGTGACAGCAGTGTTATTAAGCTGGGTGATACCGGTAAGTACTTCCCAATCGATGTTGCTACCGGAACCGCGACTACAACTTACGTAGCGGGTTATTATGCGAGCGGAGCTTCCTCAGCGGGTAAT
>Ga0153980_1001113_pt1 | contig 11528 bp, 14 predicted proteins | sample TSGA064MetaG_FD_104722 | JGI IMG/M metagenome (GOLD analysis project Ga0153980, IMG submission 104722) | Attine ant fungus gardens microbial communities from Georgia, USA - TSGA064 MetaG | ecosystem: Host-associated > Fungi > Mycelium > Unclassified | place: USA: Georgia, Magnolia Springs State... | reverse complement strand
GTTTACTTTTTACCCATTACCTTTATTGCAGGAGTGTATGGAATGAACTTCGACAATATGCCGGAACTGCATCATAAAAGCGGATATTTCCTCACCTTAGGCTTCATGGCACTTATTGTAGTTTGTACCTTTATTTATGCAAGAAGGAAGCAGTGGTAGATGGGATAAGATTAGATTATATATTAGATACTAGACATTAGATATCAGACATTAGACGAATCAAGAACAAGGAACAAGGGACAAGGAACAAGGAACAAGGAACAAAGAATAAAGAGACAAGACCTAAACACTAAAAAAACAACACCAAACACCAAACACCAAACACTAAACACCAAATACTAAAAACCAACAACCAATTCACAGCCCATGAAAACTGATATTCTTACTAAAATTCTGGAGGAAGATGTCCTGTCCAACGCTTCTAAAGAAAAGTTGAAAGCGCTGCATGAGAATATTTCGCTCAAAGAGTTTTCTGATCTTTTAGACCGCTACGGAAACCAGTATGTAGAATTTGTACAGGAAGGTGGCGGTGTCTGGGGAAGTGCATTAGTGGGATATCTTTATGGTTTGGAAATGTTTGGAATCCGTTTTCTGAAAGTGGCAGGAACCAGTGCGGGAGCGATCAATACCATGCTGATTGCTGCCTGCAAAACAAAAGAAGAGGCCAAAAGTGAAGTGATCAAAGACGTTCTTTTCAAACTTAATTTCGCTGACTTTATGGACGGCAGACCTTATGTAAGGACGACGCTGCATTCTATGCTTAACAATAAAAATTTCCTGAAAATCAATGCTGTTATACTAGCAGTTATTATGATTATTCTGGTTATTATTCCTTTTGCTACTCCTTCAAAAACGACATTGGAGGCCAAGCTCCTTTTTCTGATTCCGCTGATCCCGGTTATTATTGCTTTTTTCTGCTTGAAAAAGTTTTACACTGATTTTAGGAAACAAAACAGCGGCCTTAACCCAGGAGATGTTCTTTTACATACCATGAAAGACATTTTGGACAGCTTCGGAGTAAAGACGGTTGCCAATCTCAACGAAAAATTCATTCAAAAAGAATATGGCCTCAATCTCAATTACCGCTACGGCAACGGGCACGAATATTATACGCTGGCTCTGGCCGGTATAGAAAAAATTAAAGCTGCAAATCTGCAACATATTGATGTAACCCGCTATAAAATATTCTATGAAAGTGCGGTGAATAATGATTATTATAAAAACAATCCTTTCTATCAGCTACAATCAGAATATATTGTCATTACCACCGATATCAATGCCAAAATAAAGGTTGAACTTCCTACAATGGCCAATTTATACTGGTCTGAAGAAGAACTGAAACACATCAGCCCGGCAGAGTTCGTACGCACTTCGATATCCGTACCTTTCTTCTTTGAACCTTTCCAGAAGCGGATCGATAAAGACGACAATTCGGTGAAATATGCCTGGAAATTCTGGATGAATACAAAACCGGAAGACATCTACCCTGCCGGAGTTTTTATAGATGGTGGCAGTATTTCGAATTTTCCGATTGACCTTTTCCATGCAAGTGATGTTTTTTATCCGAGATTGCCTTTGTTTGGAATACAGCTAACCAGTGATTCTGAAATCAGTGCTGAAAAAATCAAAACCAGCGAGCAAATCATGAAAACGCCGTTTTCCTACGCCGGGAATATCATCAGTACGCTGAAAGGCTTTAATGATAAATCGTTCCTGACCAAACACAGTTTTTACCAATTGTTCAGTATACAGACGGTCAACTGCGGAATGAGTAGCTGGCTGAATTTTTTCATGAAAAGAGAGGAAAAAGAAGATCTTTTCAACAGGGGATTTCAGGCAGCCCTGGATTTCCTTAATCAATTCGACTGGGAAAAGTACAAATATGAACGCATGATGCTTTCAATGAAAGAGAAAAAAATATTGAAGGAAGCGGATACCCCTACGGTGGGATAAGGAATTTTGAGTATTTTTAACGCTTCAAAATCCGTGAAAATGAAAAAAATAATCATCCTCAGCTTTCTCATAGTAATTACATTTTTACCTGCTCAGGAAAAAACAATAAAAGAATTCAGAAAGGATTTTGAAAAAGTAATAGCTACAGATTTTACTGAAGAACAACTTAATACATTATTCAGGGATTATCCTCTTATTTTAACACCACATACCGATACTACACAATTAATTTCAGCATTAGAAGGAAATAATCCAAGTGATTATTCTATGCTTACCTTTAAAGAAGATCCTCTTTATACACAAAATATTGACCGTCTGCTTACATCTCAAAATCAAAACCAAAGGATTTTTTCTTATTTATTGGTTGCTTCTACTCAGGATCATTCTAAAGAGCAGCTGCTGTTGGAAAAAATTAAAACAGAAAATACGCCGGGCACTCTTCTATGGTCCGGCATGGCTTTGTTGAGTTTACAAACCCATCATACCGATGAGCTATTCGATTTTCTGGTAAAAAATGAAGATTTTGGTGATGCACATATGCTTCCTATGTATTTTAAACTTAACAAAGATTCTTTGCAAAGCACAGCTTATAAAAAAATTGCCAGTAATGATGATAAGTCTAAAATATTAGCGGTACAAATTTTATCCTTAACCGGGAATAATCCTAAAACAGAAGAGTTGGTAAGAAATGCTGTAAAAAACTGGGATATTAACCTTAAGGGATATGCCATTTATACATTGGGAGAACTTCAACTGCCTCATGTTCTCCCATTGGTTCAACCCTTATTACAAGATCAAAAAGTTAGAAATATTTCTTTACGAGCACTAGCCAACAGCCCCACAAAAGAAGACAGAGCATATATTGCTTCAGCGGTCAGTACTAATAAAGCATTTGATGAAGATATGATGAATGCTCTTTTTCAATCTAAAAATATAGAGAATATCAAACTCTGGCTTTCGGCAATACAAATAAAAAAACCGTCGAAAGATTATTATTTTTCTGTCTCCAGCCAACCGCTGATTGCAAGTGATGAAGTGCTTAAAGACCTTCACAATGCCCTCCGAAATATAAAAAATAAGAGTGTGCTGGCGGAATTGGTAAGAGCCTTGCAGGAAAGGAATGATGATGAAAGTGTACACATCATGCTTGATCTATTAAAAAACCCCAGTTCAACAGTCAGATATTGGACTGCTGCAACCCTACAGGATAATCCCAATCCTATCCTTACTACCAAAGAAAATAAGAAACTGATAAAAAAAGGATTGGAAGATAGGAATTCTGTTGATTAAAAAATTAAACATATTGAACAAATGAACTGGATTATCCGAAGTATAAAAACACTAAAATTCCATACTAACTTAAAGGAAACGTTACAACCAATCTGGAATGATCTTACCGATTATGACTGGATTTTAACAGACCTTGAATACATACCCAATGGAAACAAAATCCCCATTAATTATGAGCATGATTATTTCTTATTAAATCATAACTACTTATGGATGGCTATAAAGCGTCTATAAAATCCAGATATTCCGGAACGCTTTTTTCGATCCATTCTTTGGAAGAATCTGTTTCAATTCCATAGTAGACAAAAGGTTTTTTATAGTCGGCTTTGATATAGTCAAAAGTCAGTTCAAAAGGTCTTGTCAGTTCTTCCATCGTGTATTTATATTTTCCGGATTTACTGTACCCTTCTTCATCTATTCCGGCAGTTATGGCCAGCGATATTTTCTTTCCGCCTGCTTTGTAGCCGCTTTTACTTCCATAAGCCCAGCCATACAGCAATACCTCATCAAACCATTTTTTCAGCAACGGCGGACTGCTGAACCAATAAAAAGGAAACTGGAAGATGATGTTATCATACGATTCTATAAGTTCCTGCTCTTTTTCCACCTCTATTTTTTCATCGGGATAGGCTTCATATAATTGATGTACCGTATATTTTTCAGGGTGTTTATTTAATTCTTCTATCCATCTTTTATTGATTAAAGAATTCTCCATATGAGGATGCACTGCGATGATTAATGTCTTCATTCTTTTAAATTTCTTCTGCAAAAATAATTCATGTAACTTACATTTCGTACATTAGCATCCAATTGTATGGTACTATAAAAAAGGTAAGTAATGACTAAAATAAAGGAAACCTCAACGAATTTTGCCAATAAAAAAGCTCTTGCTGATGAATGTCCCGAGCTCTATGCCTCCCATATTATCGGCGGACAGTGGTCTCTTGCGATCTGCTGCTATTTAATTAACGGCAAAATGCGGTTTGGAGAGCTCAGAAAGAAAATCCCAACGATTACAGAAAGAATGCTTACCCTCCAGCTCCGTAAACTGGAAGACAATAAAATTGTCACCAGAACTGTTTTTGCAGAAGTTCCGCCCCGCGTTGAATATGAGCTGACCTCTATTGGCTACAGGCTTCAACCCATTATTGAAACGCTGGAAAAATGGGGAAATGAGCATAAGGAGATGATGAATGAGAGGAAATAACTTTTAAAAATAAGTCTTTCATGATACAACATGATTTAATCATTATACCTCCGAGAACAAGGCGGATTATAGCCCTGCTTTTGTGTCTGCTACTTTCTTCATTTGTTTGGGGCCAAACCATAAATGAATATGATAAAATCCTAAAAATTGATAATCTTTCTTTCCACGAGTATGAAGTCAGAATCTATAGAAAAGTTGCTACATCAACAGAATTAGAGCTATTTAGATTATATCAGGATTCCAATGATACCTGGAAAGCAGACCTTTTTACAACAATTGCATCAACAGAAAGTCAGGATAAACTTAAAATCAGAATTAGAAAATCCAAATTAAATTCATTAAAAAATATGGAATTAATCTGGATTTCAATTCTTGATACGTATATTCTGGATCTTCCAAAATGGGAAGATTTTAAGTATAAATTACAAAAGAGAAATAAAAATTATCAGATAGAGGACGGCGAAATTGTTTCTACAACCAGCAATACAATGATCATGGATGGGATCACTTATTATGTAAAAATTAAGGCAGGAAGAAGAGAAAATGAGTTTGAATATGATAATCCTGAATCTTATCTGAAGATATATCCAACTGTTGATGAGCTCCTTTCATTCAAGGAATTAATAGAACTAATCAAAAATGAATTCAAAATAGTTTTATAAAGCTCGAATATTGATTAAACTCTGGTACAGGCTCGTTTATCTTATTATTTCTTCAGCCACCCCTTCATTGCTTTCGTGATAAACGGCATCACCAACCAGGTCAGAATTCCAACCATACAAGCTGCAATGATCAATATTCTCAATACCGGATTCCAGTCTTTTGTCCAATGTCCAATCGTAAAGTTAAGGAAAAGACTGGTAGGAAAAACACCACATAAGGTGGCTGCAGCCATCTTCCATCGCGGCGGTGCTCCCGGTGACCGGAACCATGCTTCCAATCCTGTAAGATCACGGTAAACAGTATCTTCAGTAAGGGTACTGGCATATTCCTCCCATTGTTTAAACAATTCGGATTGGTAAAATGCATTTTTCTCGGTTTCATCTTTAAAAGTCCGGAGAATTCCGATTTCATTTTTGCCATCTTCTTTCAGCGAAGTAATCATCATCGCTCCATGTACTCCGTCATACACAAAGGATTTTCCTAAAAAATCCTGTAATGCAGCTTCAAATTCGGCTTCTTTTCCGGGGATAACTTTTCGGGTAATGGCAACATGGATCGGCATGGAAATCAATTTTTATATAAAATTAAAAAAAGAAGGGAACTTTTACTTAACAATTACTATAAAATATTAGCCAACTCTATACAATTTACACCATTGTCATTCTGACGAAAGAAGAGCATCATGATCGCTTAGATTCTTCATTTCACTACTTTACATTCAGAATAACAGAGTCATAATAAGAAGAAGATAGCAGGATGGATCTAAACGGTATATAATTACCCAACATTACTAATATAAATATATAGGTTGAAGAAAATTAAAGAATAAAATACACGCTTTGCCTTAAAAAACAGTAGTTTTGTAAAGATGTCGAGAATGAATATCCATATAAAAACCTATAAAACTATCGTAACGATATTGGTTTTGGCATTTGCATTATCTCCGTGCTCTGTTAAAAGAGATCTGCTCGGTATTTTTGACATTCAGCATTTCAGTACTTTAAACAAAGTAAAGGCAACGGCTTCTTCAGGGCTGAACTGCGAAGTTTCTACTGAGATTTCTACGCCTAAAGTTTCCACTTCAAAAACGGTCCGTCAACTGAAAAGCACCGGATTTGTTTTTTACGCATTTTCCATAGCAAAAGCTTCTGAGGAAGAAAAAATTAATTACAATCATTATTCCGGTCATACTACAGGCAACAGTCCGCCGAAATATATTTTATTTAAAAGATTGAAATTAAATCTGGTTTAGTTCATTCAAAATCGTTTTAAAATCAATCATTTACCGTAAAATATCAATTTCAATGAAACATACAACAACAGATCGGGCTTCTGATCTGGCCGGCTTATATACTTTATCGATCCGAATGGTGATCGGATGGACTTATTTTTCAGCGTTCTGGCGAAGGCTGGTCCTTGAAAACAAATTAACTCCTGATGAAAGCGGATATATTGGAGAAAAATTTAACCATTTCCTTCCCAACGCGTTAGGCATCAAACCTATTATAGAATATCTTGTCACCCATCCGGATGCCTTACAGCGATCTATGATGACTTTTACCATTATCGAAGCAGTCGTAGGATTATGTATTATTCTGGGACTTATGACCAGGTTAATGAGTATCGGAATTTTCAGTCTTTCCTTGGGAATCCTGTTGGGATCCGGCTGGCTGGGAACAACCTGCGTGGACGAATGGCAGATCGGTGTCCTGGGAATCGCAGGTGGATTTGTACTTTTTCTTACGGGAAGCGGACCCTACTCACTGGACTATTATTGTATGAAAAACAATAAGAGTTTTACTCATAAAAAATGGTTCTCATGGCTGGGATCAGGTCCCCTCCCAGTATGGAAGCCTAAGGTTTTTGTGTTAGCCGGATCCATAATTATTTTCGGACTTACGCTTTTCACCAACCAATATTTCCATGGCGGAGTTTGGGGAACCCTGCATAATAAATCGGTAAAACCAAAGCTTGAAATCTCTGCTATTTCTCTTGATCATTCGACTTTAACATTTGAGGTATACAGAACAGAAGGCGCGGATGTTTACGGATCTTTCCTGATCGGAATTCATGTACTGGATAAAAATGGAGGTATTATCAAAGAAATCAATCAGAAGGAACTTTCAACATTTCCGAAAGAAAACATTCACAATCATTATGTAGCCAAAGTAAAGCCCGGGAAGCACAGCATGGTAATTCCATTGGGAGCCAAAGCGGATATTACGCTCAACCTGGATCATCCTGAAAATGCTCACAGCCTGAAACTGATCGATATCAGCGGTATTGAATGGACCGCGGAAGTCCATCCTGAATAAAGCCTTTTTAAGGAAGTAAGCGGAAAATAAGCAATGCTCCGGTTCCATTTTTAGTCTGAAAAATGCTGAATGGTGCCGGAGCGTTTTTATTAAATATATTGTAGAGGAGAAAAAGATTTACATTCGGTTCCACATCGGATCATGCTTCAGCACGTCTGCGTAGACAGGACAGCTTTCGTCGTGGCATCCTTTTAGAAATCCTATACTCATCAGAAATTCGTTAACGATTTCTCCGCCTGTAAATTTGAAGGTTTTCTTAAATAATTTCATCCATTCCGGAAGTGTCATGGGATGGTAGTGCTCCAGCCATTTTTCAAAAGATCCAAATTCTTTCTGCAGCTCCTGGACTGTTCTGGCATTTTCTATGGCAGCATTTACCTTTAATTTATTCCTGATGATGCCTGTATCATTCAGAAGTCTTTCCCGGTCTTCTTCTGTATAAGCGGCAATGGTATCAATGCTAAAATTATCATATGCCTTTCTGAAGCTTTCTTCTTTTTTAAGGATCGTTTCCCAGCTCAATCCTGCCTGGTTGATCTCCATAATCAGCCTTCCAAACAACTCATCGTCATTATGGATCGGGAAACCGTAATGATTGTCGTGGTAGTTTTTATGAAGTTGCTTTCTGCTTTCAGGCTGCATTCCCTGTATTGCTGAACAATAGCTCATTTCCGTAAATTTTCTGTTTTAATTAAAAATACTGTCTGTAAAGGTATACTTTCCATATATTTATGAAATAGTATCCCATTCAATATCATTAACAAAAATAGAGTTATATTTAAATAAGTACCGAATTAAATTGAGATATTTTCACAGGGATTTTTCACTATTTGAATGCAAATAAAATCGTTCCACTGATAATGAGTACAGCACCGATTACCGTTTTTAATGTTAAAGATTCTTTGAAAAAAAGCACTGATAAAATGATGGCAATGGCTACGCTTAATTTATCTACCGCAGCCACTTGTGATACTTTCCCGATTTGTAATGCTTTAAAATAAAACAGCCACGATAATCCGGTAGCAATTCCTGACAGCACAAGAAAAATGATATTTGTTTTTGATAGTGAACTTATCTGCTTGGCTTCCCCATTAATGAATACAATACTCCAAACCAGTACAAGAATGATAATGGTTCTAATACCGGTTGCAAGATTAGAATTGATGTTGCCGGACACTCCCATTTTGGCAAAAACAGCGGTAAACGCAGCAAATAATGCTGATAATAATGCATAATAGAACCACATATTTTTAATTTAAAGTTAATTAAAAAGTTTTTACAAGACCTATTCCTACACTTTTATTCTGGTAAAACGGCATGACCATCATTGCTGTATTTTTGTTTTTACCGCCCAACATGGTATTGATTTTAGGATACAGCCAATACGCCAGCTCTGTTGAAAGAATTCCGAAACCCGCTCCGGCTATCACATCTCCTACCCAGTGTTTATCATTCAACATTCTGTACACCCCTGTAAATACTGCAAAAGAATACCCTGAAATTCCGAGCCAGAAATTAGTATCCTTGTATTCTCTGAACATAAACTGAGCGGATGCAAAAGCTATGGCAGTATGGCCTGAAGGAAATGATAGGTTATTGGATTGATCTGGTCTTTCTTCTTTCACTATATGCTTTAAAGGAATGGTAATGGCAGATGTAATAAGCATTGAAGTTCCATAAATGATACTTCTTTCTTTGAAATTATGTTTCCCCTGAATACCCATAGCATTTAATCCATACACCAAAACGGCAGGGGCAAACTGTGTATAATTATCAAGCTTGATATGGTCGGGTTTATGTTCATTAATTTCATCTCTGGTGGAAAAATTAATCTGCTTGAGCTTTTTCACCGATAAACTGGCAACCCCATACCCGATAAAGGCTGCGGGCACGATGAGGCTTTTATAATTCAGGTGGCTTTTTTCAGGAGCCAATACTGCTGTACTGTCCTGTTTTGTTTCCTGAACCTGCAGGGTATCTATCGTATTTTGTGCAGAAAATTTTCCACACGCCGATAGTAAGACAATATAAGCGGCGGCTATTTTGTAAGTATATTTTGACATGATAGTCTGTGTATTAGTGGATATTAAATCTATTCGGAACCATTCAATAACTGAAAATTGACATCTTTAAACTTTGCCAGTATTTTCCTGCCGTATTCTGTATGGAACTGATGTTGAGTAAGGAAATTGCAGTTTTCGTTCTGCCATTCTTCATTTGTATAGCACAGTCCCAGATATTTTTCAAATTCCTTTCTCAGTGCTCTTTCATACTTAGCATAATTGGGTTTGGTGAGGTGGTACAGATCTGCATCACAAACTACTTTTTCAGTTAAAGAAGATGGATTTTGAGGATATTTTGTAGACTCGATACAGCTGAGAACATCTTCAATAAAGCTTTCTTTGCAACCATAACTTTCCAGGAAAGCTTTTGCTATTTTTTTACTTTCTTCTTCATGACCTATATAAGCATTTACATATCCGCAGTCATGAAACCATGCAGCCACCTGTACGATCTGCATTTCTTCCCGACTAAAACTGCACTGCATGCCAATTTCCCCTGCTGCCCTCACCACATCATAGGTATGTCCGATGTTGTGAAAGGAAAGATGCTCCGAAAGATTTTCAGAAAGAAATACAATGACATATCTGCTCACAGCTTCTATTATATTTTCCATGATTTTCAATCTCCTTTTTTCATTAAAATCTATAACAAGGTCATCTTATCTTATTAGGCTTAGTCTTTCTTTTCCCTTAAAAATTTTCCTGCAGTATCGAAAATGACATCTTTTCCATCTACTTCCGCTTCATAGGTAACATTGCCTTTTGCATCCGTAATTTTGGCCGCTTCTTTTATTTTCCGGTTCGGATACTTTTTAGACAGATACTCCTTAATAGGGGCAGAAAGTAAAGTACTGCTCATTTCAGTTTCCGTTTCAAGTACATCTCCGGAAGAACTTACGACCACAGATGTTTTCTTTCCGTTTGCTTTAAATCCTGCTTCATAATTCCCGTTTTCCTGTTCCCATTTTGCATCTTTAACAGTTGGAAACTGTTTTTGAAATCCTTTCTGAACGGCTGCAGGAAGATCTTTGTGCTGAACTTTCTGTGCATTCATGAAGGCTACAGCAGTTATCATTGTTAGTAGAAATACTCCTTTTTTCATTTTTTACCCTTTAATTGATCTTACAATATTCCGTTATGATTTAGAATAAATTTTGAATTTTTAGTTCCTGAGGAATACATTTTTATTTTTTTATATGATGTAACCCCAGTACTTTACTTAGCTGTTTTTACTGCAAGAACCTGAAATGTTCCTTCTTTGATTTTAGGTCTTCCGCGGCTGTCTTTTTCTTTATCATCAAAATCGGCTGTTGGTAAATACAAATTGTGTGTTGAGTTGTCTAATGCAATGGTACGTGCGCCTTTTTTAGTCGTAATATTGTTGAGCGCTACAAACTGATTTGCATTTTTCTCCTGAATGACAGAGATATTTCCTTCCCCGTTTGAAGTGTAAATTGTATTGGTTGCATCATCGAAAACGGCACCGTCACAACCATCTCCGATAGGCATTTTTTTGATCAGTTTTCCCGTTTCGGAATCCAATATCACCAACATTTTATCACAAGTACTGAAAAGCCTGTTCGTTTTTGTGTCAATCACAAGGCCGGAAGGACCTTCCTCTTTATCCAGATTCCAGTGATGGGTTACCGTGAAACTTTTAGCATCGATAACAACAATTTCATTTTTATCTTCAATATTCACGAATATTTTCCCTTTACCGTTGCTCACGGCAGTTTCCGGTTTTCCACCAACGTCAATGGTATTCACAACCGTATTATTTTCGGGGTCGATCACACTTATATTATTGGTTTTTCCGTTGCAGACTATCAGTTTTTTAGAGAGCGTTTCGTAGAAAATGGCATCCGGATTTTGTCCGACCTGAATTTCTGCTGTAACCTGATTTGTTTTACTATCAAATACTTTTACAGAATTTAATTTCCCGCAGGTAATAAATCCATTGGTAGAATTTGGAGTAAATGCAATACCGTGAACGCCTGTTGTTCCTTCAATTTCTCCAAGATTTTCACCTGTCGTTTT
>Ga0153980_1001112_pt1 | contig 11530 bp, 10 predicted proteins | sample TSGA064MetaG_FD_104722 | JGI IMG/M metagenome (GOLD analysis project Ga0153980, IMG submission 104722) | Attine ant fungus gardens microbial communities from Georgia, USA - TSGA064 MetaG | ecosystem: Host-associated > Fungi > Mycelium > Unclassified | place: USA: Georgia, Magnolia Springs State... | reverse complement strand
TTGTTTAAGTCGTTAATCATTGGCGGATTGGTTGGCGTTGGGGTAGGAGCGGGCGCAGCGCGCATGTTCCACGCACCAACCACCCAAGGTATGGGCGCGTTCCGTACCCTGGGTGAACTCAATTCCTGCGAAGGCGATCCGGCATCGCACTTCTCCTTTGGTCTCGGCTTCTTCTTTAACGCCTGGGCATCATCCGTCGCAGCAGGTTCTTTCACGCAGGACGTCGATCACCGCATTCTGCCGAACTGGGGCGCGGCCGCCTTGATGGTGAAAAATCGCAACGTAGCGGAAACGTTGCACAACCCGAAACGCATGGCGATTGCCTGCGGCATCATCGGCATGATCGTGGTGGCTTTCCTCAATAGCACCGCCTCAGCGGTTCCTGCGGCACTGCAGGTTACGGCAGTGAAAGTGCTGGTACCGGCAGCGAATCTGTTGGTGAACACCGTAATGCCGGTGATCTTCTGGCTGGCGGCGATTGATGCCGGTAAGAAATCAGGCTTCTGGGCCACCATTTTTGGCGGTCTGGCGCAGTTGATTATGGGGAACGCGGTGCCAGGTTTGGTGCTCGGTATTCTGATTGGTAAAGGCGTGGAAGAGAGCGGCTGGAATAAGGTCACTAAAGTGATGATGTTCGCCATCGTGCTGCTGTTTGCGTTAAGCGGCTTCTTCCGCGGATTCGACATGAAACTGCTGCAATCCTTCCAGCTGGGTATTCCGGGCTGGCTGGATATGATCCACAACAGCGTCAGCGGCAAATAAGGAGCCATCAGCATGAACGAGAACGTAAACAAAGGGTTCTGGTACGCCGACTGGTCTTTCCCGATTTTTGTCGGTTTGCTCTCTTCCGGCGTATTTGCCGGTACGCACATGTATTACCTGTATGGCATTGGTGCCTTCAACGAAGTGGCGTTCGTTTCGATGCTGCGTTCCGGTATGGAAACCGGCGTGTATGGCGCGGTAGCGGCGTTTGGCGCCAGCTTCCTGTTCGCACGCATTATCGAAGGTTCGCTGGTGGGGATTCTCGATATTGGCGGTGCGATCCAGACTGGCGTCGGCCTCGGTGTGCCTGCGCTGCTGCTGGGTGCCGGTATTGTTTTCCCGGTGGCGAACTTCGCCGCGTCGTTGGCAACCGGTTTGGTGGTGGGTTTAGCGATTGGATATCTGATTATTCTGGCGCGTAAGTTCACCATTAACCAAAGCGACTCCACCTACGGTGCGGACGTGATGATGGGCGCGGGTAACGCTTCAGGTCGCTTCCTGGGGCCGTTGATTATCCTGTCTGCGATGGCCGCATCCATTCCTATCGGCCTGGGTTCGTTGGTGGGCGCGCTGCTGTTCTACCTGTGGAACAAGCCGATTACCGGCGGCGCAATTCTGGGTGCCATGGTGCTGGGCGCGCTGTTCCCGATTTCGCTGTAATGCGGCTGATTGGACGGTCGCCATTAATGGCGACCCTACATGTTGGGTGCGCATTCATGCGCACCTGAAAAATCGCAGTAAAGGAGTGAGCATGTTTGATCTGATTCTGCGCCGCGCACGTCTGTGCGACGAACAGCTGGTGGATATCGCCATCCAGCACGGCAAAATTGCCGCCGTCGGTGAAGTGAATGGCACGGCGCAGCAGGAGCGCGATTTGGCGGGGCGCTTCTACGTGAGCGCTGGCTGGATTGATAGCCACGTGCACTGTTATCCCAAATCCCCGATTTATCACGATGAAGCCGATAGCATTGGCATGGCGCAAGGCGTCACCACGGTGGTTGATGCGGGCAGCACCGGCGCGGATGATATCGACGACTTCTATCAGCTCACGCGTACGGCAACCACCGAAGTTCGCGCGCTGATTAACATTTCCCGCACCGGCATTGTGACGCAAAACGAGCTGGCCGATATGGCGCAGATCGATGGCGATGCGGTGGTGCAGGCGGTAAAACGCCGTCCCGACTTTATCGTTGGCCTGAAAGCGCGCATGAGCAGCAGCGTAGTGGGCGAAAACGGCATTCAGCCGCTGGTGCGCGCCAAAGCCATTCAGCAGGCAGCAGGCAATCTGCCGCTGATGGTACACATCGGTAACAATCCGCCGGTGCTGGAGGAGATTGCCGATCTGCTGACCTCCGGCGACATCATCACGCACTGCTTCAACGGCAAACCGAACCGTATCTTGTCTCCGCAGGGCGAGCTCAAAGCCGCAGTGAAAAATGCCATCGCGCGTGGCGTGAAGCTGGATATCGGTCACGGCAGCGCCAGCTTCAGTTTTGCAGTGGCACGCGAGGCGATCGCGCAGGGCATTCTGCCTGACACCATCAGCTCCGACATTTATTGCCGCAACCGCCTCAACGGACCGGTGCATAGCCTGGCGCACGTGATGTCGAAATTCTTCAGTATTGGCATGACGCTGCCGCAAATTATTGCGTGCGTCACCGCCAATGCCGCCGCTGGCCTGCGTCTGGCGGGCAAAGGGCGTTTAACCGAAGGTTATGACGCCGACCTGACCATTTTTACCGTCAAAGAGGAAACCCGCTCGTTCGTCGATGCTGAAGGCGACCAGGTTTTGGGTGAACAACATTTGCTGCCGCAGGCCGTAGTTATCGGCGGTCACTGGCATCTGACTGATGAAGGGAAAGCCAATCATGTCTTCGATTTATGAAAAATATGACCTGAAACAGGTCATCAACGCCTCGGGCCGCATGACGATTTTAGGCGTGTCCACGCCGTCCGCGGATGTGGTAGACACCGTGAGCTACGGTCTGAATCACTATTTCGAGATGAAAGATCTGGTCAACAAGACCGGCGCTTACATCGCCACATTGCTGGACGTGGAAAGCGCAATAGTGGTGTCCTGCGCCTCGGCGGGCATCGCGCAGAGCGTGGCGGCGGTGATCGTTAAAGACAACGACTGGCTGCTGGAAAATCTGCACGCCGCGCCGCTCAACGTACCGCACGATATCGTGGTGCCAAAAGGGCACAACGTGAACTTCGGCGCACCGGTCGGCACCATGGTGGCGCTGGGTGGTGGTCGCCTGATCGAAGCGGGCTACAGCAACGAATGTTCGCCAGAGCAGCTGGCGGCGGCGATCACGCCCACCACTGCGGCACTGATGTATATCAAATCGCACCACTGCGTACAGAAAAGCCATCTGAGCGTTGAGCAGGCGGCCGTCGTGGCGCGCAAACACGGTATTCCCCTGATTGTGGATGCCGCAGCTGAAGAAGATTTGCAGTGCTATTACCAAATGGGCGCTGATTTAGTGATTTACAGCGGTGCCAAGGCGATTGAAGGGCCAACCAGCGGTCTGGTGATTGGCCGCACGCAGTACGTTGAGTGGGTGAAACGTCAAAGCAACGGCATTGGCCGCGCGATGAAAGTCGGCAAAGAGGGCATCCTCGGCCTGACGCAGGCAATTGAAAACTATCTGGTACAGCCAAAAACCAGCGGTGCCGAGATGGTGGCTAACATGACGCCGTTTATCGACAACCTCAACACGCTGAACGGCGTGAGCGCGCGCGTGGTGTGGGATGCGGCAGGGCGCGATATTGCGCGTGCCGAAATCAAGTTCGATGAAGCGGTCACCGGCTGGCCGACCGGCGAGCTGGTACAGGCGCTGAAAACCGGCGACATCGCCATCTATTTCCGTGGCTACAAAGCCAACGAAGGCATTATCGAAGCCGATGTGCGCAGCGTCAGCGCCGAACAGCTGCACATCATCTTTAGCGCTATCCAGGCGTTGATCAGCGGAGGAAAACGCGCATGAGTCTGAACCCGAATTTCTATCAGGATCGCCTGTGCCTTAACGTACTGGCCGGTTCCAAACAGAATGCCAAAGAAATCTGGCAGGCGGCCGAAGGCCATGTTTTGGTCGGCGTGTTATCGAAAAACTATGCCAGTAATGAAGAAGCGATTGCCGATATGCGTGAGTATGCGGCGCTGATCGACAATGCGCTGTCGGTTGGGCTGGGCGCGGGCGATCCCAATCAGTCGACGATGGTAAGCGAGATCTCGGCGGTGCTGCAGCCGCAGCACGTTAATCAGGTGTTCACCGGCGTAGCGACCAGCCGCGCACTGCTCGGTCAGAGCCAAACCGTGGTGAATGGATTGATTTCACCCACCGGCACGCCTGGCATGGTGAAAATCTCCACCGGACCGCGCAGCTCAAAGAACGCCGACGCGATTGTGCCGATCGACAGCGCCATCGCCATGCTGCAGGACATGGGCGGCAGCTCGGTGAAATACTTCCCAATGGGCGGCCTGAAGGCGGTGAATGAGTATCGCGCGGTGGCGGAAGCCTGTGCGCGTCACGACTTCTGGCTGGAGCCAACCGGCGGCATCGATCTTAACAACTTCGAAGAGATTGTACGTATTGCGCTCGATGCAGGCGTAAGCAAAGTGATCCCGCACGTCTACAGTTCGATTATTGATAGCGCAAGCGGCGACACGCGCATTGACGACGTGCGTCAGCTTCTGGCAACGTGCAAGAAACTGCTGTAACAAATGAGTAACAGGTGAGCTCCGTGAGATTTCCCAATCAGCGTCTGACCCAGCTTTTCGCTGCGCTGCAAAATGAAACGCTGCCGCAGGATGAGCTGGCGCGCCGCTTTTCCGTTTCGACGCGCACGGTGCGCACCGATATCACCGCGCTGAACGCGCTGCTGGAGCAGCATGGCGCGCAGTTTGTGCTGGCGCGCGGCGCGGGATATCAACTCAAAATTGATGATGCGGCGCGCTTTGGCCGGCTGCAGGAAGAGAGCGCCACGCCGCTGCGCGTGCCGCGCACCTCGCAGGAACGCGTGCGCTACCTGCTGACGCGGTTTCTCACCGCCGCTTATTCCATCAAGCTGGAAGATCTGTCGGAGGAGTGGTTTGTCAGTCGCGCCACGCTGCAAAGCGATATGGCGATCGTTCGCGAATGGCTCGGCCGCTATCACCTCAATATCGAAACCAAACCGCATTACGGCATGAAGCTGTTTGGCAGCGAGGCGGCGATCCGCACCTGCTTAACCGATTTGCTGTGGCAGATTGATCAGGAAACGCCGGACAGCCCGCTGCTGACGGTGGAGGCGCTACACAGCGGCATTCTGGCGCAGCTTGAGCCCTTGCTGCAACAGTGCTTTGCCCAGCACGCGATTCGTCTCAGCGATGAAGGCGATCGCTATCTGCAAATTTACTGCGCGGTGGCGGTGCGACGTATCAGCGAAGGCTTTCCCCTCAACGATCCGGGTGCGGAAGATGTGGGCGATGAGGTGCGCGAGGCGGCTCACGATCTGGTTAATCTGATGCGTCCGCTGGTCGGCAAGCCAATTTCGCAGGCGGAAGAGAACTGGCTGCGCGTTAACATCGCCGCGCGTCAAATTCAGGCGCTGGCACCCAGCACCATCAACGCCGATGATGCTGATGCGCTGGTCGATTACCTGCTGAATTACATCAACACCCATTACAACTATCGGCTGCAGCACGATGAGCAGCTGCGCGCCGATCTGCTCACCCATATCAAAACCATGATCACCCGGGTGCGCTACCAAATCCACATACCTAATCCGTTGTTAAGTAACATCAAACAGCACTATCCCATGGCCTACGATGTGACGCTGGCGGCAGTCACCAGCTGGGGCAAATACACGCCTTACACCATCAGTGAGAACGAGATCGGTTTTCTGGTGCTGCACATCGGCGTCGGGCTGGAGAGGCATTATGACGTTGGCTACCAGCGCCATCCGCAGGTGCTGCTGGTGTGTGACAGCGGTAACTCGACGCTGCGCATGATTGAAGCGCTGTTGCTACGTAAATACCCCCAGCTGGTGGTAACGGCGCGGCTGTCGCAGCGTGATTACGAGCTACGAGAGCAAATCGACGAAGATTTCGTGATTTCTACCGCGCGGTTAACCGAGAAGAACAAGCCGATTGCCGTGATGTCGCCTTTCCCCACCGAATTCCAGCTGGAGCAGGTAGGCAAGCTGGTGCTGGTGGATCGTACGCGGCCCTACATGCTGGAGAAGTACTTCGACGCGCAGCACTTTATGGTGCTGGATAAGCCCATGGCGCAGGCGGATCTGTTCCGTTTACTGTGTCAGCAGCTGGAGAGCGAAGGCTATGTTGATGCGGATTTCAATCCGTCGGTTGAGGAGCGTGAAGCGATTGTCAGCACGCTGCTTGGCGAAGGCATCGCGCTGCCGCACTCACTCGGGTTGCTGGCAAAGAAAACCGTGGTGTATACGGTGCTGGCGCCGCACGGCGTTAGCTGGGGCGAAGAGACGGCGTCAGTGATTTTCCTGCTGGCCATCAGTAAGAGTGAATACGAAGAGGCGATGGCGATTTACGATCTGTTCGTCACTTTCCTGCGTGAAAGGGCGACAACGCGGCTACGCGATTGCGCGGATTTTGTCAGCTTTAAAGCGGTGGCGATCGATTGTTTGAGCCGGTTGTGATGGTTATGCGACGTTTGACCCGGTCGGCATAAATGCCGACCCTACAAAACGCGTGACGTGCAATCTTACCCGCGCTTCGCCAACAATCTCGGAATCTCACGCAAACACCATGATTTCGCCTCGCCCATGCTGTCGCGGCGCCACGCCATAATGATGTCTACTTCGCGCGTATATTCCGCGCTCACCACGCGTAAACGGCCTTCTGCGATATCTTGTTCCACCATCGGATACGGCATGGTTGCAACGCCCAAACCTGCCAACAGCGCGCGGCGTTTGTCATCCATGTTGCTTACCGTTAGACGCTGCTGTTTATCCAGCAGCTGTACCGTGAGTACCGGGCGTTCACGCGCAGTGTCTGCCACCGCAATGCCGCGGTATTTCACGCGTGTCACTTCTGATAGCGGCTCGGCTTCCTGATGAATCGGGTGATCCGGGCTGGCAACGTACACGCTCATGATGCTGTAGAGCTTGCGGGTGTTGATCTCGGTTGAGGCGCGAAAATGCAGATCCGGGGCGATAACAATATCTGCGCGCCCCTGTTCCAGGCGCTCCCAGGCGCCCGCTAATACTTCGGTGATCAGCGAAATCTGGGTATTGGCTTTTTCTGACAGCTTATCCACCAGCGGAAACAGACGTTCGGTAGGAACCAACGCTTCGGCAACGATGGTGAGATGCGTCTCCCAACCGCGCGCCAGCGCTTCAGCATCGGTGGTGAGTTTATCGGCCGCTTCCAGCAGTACGCGACCACGCTCCAGCAGCATACGTCCCACGTTGGTGAACTTGGTGCGGTGGCCGGAGCGGTCAAACAGCACCACATCCAGCTCCTCTTCCAGCTTCTGCATGGTGTAGCTCAGCGCGGAAGGGACGCGACCCAGTTCATCGGCCGCGGCGGCAAAACTGCCACGACGGTCAATAGCATCCATCACACGTAAAGCTTCCAGGGTTAACGCGCGGTCTTTTGCCATCCCGATTCTCTGTCAGTAAATTTGAACATGCCAGGCAGATTAACTGGCTTACAATCCGGCGTCCAGACTTTTACCATGATCCTATTAAGCCTGCGGTCGAATCTCACCGCAGCGCCTCGGAGGATTATCATGATGACAACCCGCTGCGCGTCCGCATGTGGCCAGGCCGATTTCGGTTGGTTGCAGGCGCGTTACAGCTTCTCGTTTGGCCACTATTTTGACCCAAAACTGATGGGCTATGCTTCGTTGCGCGTGCTTAACCAGGAAATCCTGGCACCGGGCGCCGCCTTCCAGCCGCGCAGCTACCCGCAGGTTGATGTGCTCAATCTGGTGTTGCAGGGTGAAGCAGAGTATCGCGATAGCGAAGGCAATCATCTTATCGCCCGGGAAGGCGAAGCGATGCTGCTCTCTACGCGCCCGGGCGTGAATTACAGTGAAATCAACATCAGTAAAGATCGCCCGTTAACCCGCATGCAGCTGTGGTTAGCGGCATGTCCAGAACGTGAAAATCCGCTGTTACAAAAGCGCGAGTTACCGCAAAAAACCAGCGTGCTGATTGCGTCGCCCGATGGCGTGGATGGCAGCCTGCAGCTACGCCAGCAAGTGTGGGTGCATCAGGTGACATTAGCGCCGGGCGAGCAGCATACGGTGAAATTGCACGGGCCGCGCGCTTATTTGCAGTCGATTCATGGTTCGCTGGATGTGCAGGCGAGTAGCGCGCAGCAGCAGCCGCTCAGCTGCGGTGATGGCGCGTTTCTCAGTGATGAACACCACATCAGCCTGCAAGCCAGAACGCCGCTGCGCGCCCTGGTGATTGATCTTCCGGCATAAAAAAGGGCGACCGAAGTCGCCCTGATGATGTGCTTTAACGCTTACTTGAGAATCGTGAACGCCGTAGTGACGTGCTTCACGCCGCTCACACGGCTGGCAACATCGGCCGCCGCCTTCGCTTCTTCTGGCGTTACCAGACCCAGCAGGAACACTTCACCGTTCTCTGTGGTCACTTTCACGTTAGAGGATTTCACCTGATCGCTGCCCAGCAGCTGCGAGCGTATTTTGGTGGTGATCCAGGTATCTGACGACGAGGTGCCGAAGCTGACTTTCTGGCCGCTACGGATTTCGTTATACACCTCGGTGGCGCCATCCACGCCCATCGCGATCTGTTTAGCTCGGCTTGCCAGATCCGGTGTTGGCGACTGACCCGTCAGCAGCACTTTGCCCTGATAGGCTGTCACCACTACGCGCGCCTGGTTTTTGATTTGTTCATCTTTTGCCAGCGCGTTAGTTACGCGCAGCTCCAGCGTCCCGTCATCCACCTGCGTGCCCACGGTGCGCGGGTCGGTGGCGGTTTTCGTGGCCACGGCGGCACTGCCAGCAACCACGGCGACACAGCCCTGCAGCAGCATGGCGGTTAATAGAATGGCGACAGCGTTCAATGCTTTCATTTGAGCTCCTTCAGTCATTCCTGGTGTGGGAATAAAGTGTTATCAATCAAATCGCACAGGCAGTTCAGGGTCAGCATATGCATTTCCTGAATGCGAGCACTGCGATGTGATGGAATGCGAATTTCCACATCATGCGGACCGAGCAGGCCCGCCAGCTCGCCGCCGTCATGGCCGGTTAGCGCAACGATGGTCATATCGCGAGTAACCGCAGCTTCAACCGCTTTGACAATATCGCGGGTGTTACCACGGGTAGAAATGGCCAGCAGCACATCGCCAGCCTGCCCAAGCGCTCGAACCTGCTTGGCGTAAATTTCGTCATGCAGGCGATCGTTACCAATCGCTGTCAGCATGACATTATCCGCACTCAGCGCCAGCGCCGGCAGGCTTGGGCGCTCCGTCTCAAAACGGTTAATCATGCTGGCGGCAAAATGCTGCGCGTTGGCGGATGACGCACCGTTACCGCAGCTCAGGATTTTGTTACCGTTCAGCAGCGACTGCACCAGCGTCATCGCCGCACGAGAAATCGCATCGGGCAGCGCTTCGGCTGCGGCGATTTGTGTCTGAATACTCTCGGTAAAACACGCTTTAATTCTGTCCTGCACAAGACCACCTGGTTCTATCCATCGGCATTAAAGGCATCGGGTAGCCACTCCAGCTCACGCCCGGTAATGGCAATGATGTCAAAACGGCAATTCACCGTATCAAAACTGCCGCCGCGTGCCAGCAACCAGAGCGCGGCAGCACGCAGCAACTTTTGTTGTTTCTGGCGCGTCACGCTGGCGGCGGCTCCGCCGTAGCGCGCATCGCGCCGATAGCGCACTTCAACAAATACCCAGCAATCGGCATCGCGCATAATCAGGTCAATTTCCCCGCCGCGACAGCGCACATTGCTGGCGAACCACTGCAGCCCGGCGCGCTCCAGATAGCGGCGCGCCAGTTGTTCCTGCTCAGCGCCAATGCGCTGACGATTTACTGCACCGGAACGATCTGTCCCTGACGATACTGGTTCCATGCCAACTTCCTGTTGATCACGCAATCCGTGTCGGCGTTCAGCTTGCCGGTGTTGCCATCAATGGCAAAGCCCGGCACCTGACGCATCTGGTTAAAGTGATTCGCCAGCGTCCAGGCATCAATGCCCATCGCGTAAAGACGAACCAGCGAATAGTCGTTGTTAAACGACTTTGCCGCCTGCTGCATCAGGCCAGGATTATTGCCAGACAGCAGCGGAATATCACTGAACTGCAGGCCATCCATCTCCAGACGGAAATCCGGGCCAGCGCCAGCCTGGGCACTGCGCGAGCTGGCGTAAAGTGCAGTATTGCTGCGGCTGCTGGTGCGCATCGCAATCATTGGCTTGATCAGCTGCAGCTCATCCTGGCTGGCGACAATATAGACAGCATCAACGCTGCCGCCGCTGGTATCCGCCACAGGCGCCGGTGTGCTGGTTTGTGGCGCAGGAATCGTCAGGCCGGCAATCGCTACGCTCTGTGATTGATCAGGCTCGACGTTCAGCGGAGTGCCGCTTAACGCAATACCCGCACCGCTGTTGATGCCTTGCTTCAACTCCGCGACGCCGCCAAAACGCTGCTGCAGCACGGTTGACCCCCCCAGCTTTTGCCACTCTTGCGCAAAGGCTTTGCTGATGCGATCGCCATAACTGCTGCGCGGTACCAACAGCAAGGGCTGACGTTTGCCCTGCTCGTAGATATGGTGCGCGGCATCGCGCGCTTCGTCTTCAGGAGAAAGCGCAAAATAACAAATATTAGGATGGTTCTGGATCTGTTCCGGCTCATTCAGCGCCAATACGTTAAGCGCTGTTTGGCTGTTCACCACTTGTTCCACGTCGTTTTTGAGCAGGGGGCCAACCACCAACGTGGCGCCATCCTGCTGGGCCTGCTGCATGACCTGGGCAATGGGCTGGCTGCTGGTGTCATACACTTTCACCTGCGCGCTGCTGTCGCCCTGGGCTGCTGCCGGTTGAGCGGCGGGTTGCGGCTGTTCCGTTTGCTGCGGTGTGTTACCCGCCATCGCCGGGCTCACCACGCTATTCGCCTCGGCATTCGCGTCTGTAGCCGGTTGGGCATTATTATCGGCCGCAGCAGGCGCGGGCGCTGCTTGTGGTGCCGGAGCATTCAGCACGCCGTTACGCGCATCCGTAAAGCCTTTCTGAATCGCGCTCGCAAATACCTGCGCCTGGCCGTTAAGTGGCAGCAGCAACGCAATGGTGTTGGTGGAGGCTTTGGTGAAATTCTGCACCTGGCTCAGCTGGGTTGGCAGCGTTTTTGCGCCTGGGTTCTGCGGATATCGCGTCTGCCAGTCCTTTATTGCGGCTTTCAGCATTTGCGGATCCTGGCTATTGGCCCGCCAGGTGTTCAGCAGATCCAGCCAGCCTTGCAGCGTATTTTCATCCGCATTGATCACCAGACTGTTGATCTGATCCTGGGTCATCTGCGTCAGCGCTTGCCAGGTGGCATCGATATTGCTTTGATGATCGGCCGCTTTGAGCAGCGGTTCCTGTGCAATATAGGCGCGCAGCAGCGCGAGCGATGGACGATTCTGCGCTGCGGCAATTTGCAGCGCGTAGTAGCGCACTTGTTGATCCTGCGACAGATCGCCGGTTTTCACCTGGCCAAGTAACTGTTGCGCTCCCCCGAAATCCTGCTGACCAATCTGCATCTGCGCACGCAGCAGCAGCAGTTC
>Ga0153980_1001109_pt1 | contig 11543 bp, 10 predicted proteins | sample TSGA064MetaG_FD_104722 | JGI IMG/M metagenome (GOLD analysis project Ga0153980, IMG submission 104722) | Attine ant fungus gardens microbial communities from Georgia, USA - TSGA064 MetaG | ecosystem: Host-associated > Fungi > Mycelium > Unclassified | place: USA: Georgia, Magnolia Springs State... | reverse complement strand
TAATTACACAAATTGTAAACCATTATAAACAATAGCGAACTGAGGTGGTACAACCATATATGTATGTTTTAGTAAGCTTGAAATAGTAAAATTACCCTTAACCAATTCTTATTTAATTATGATAGAGATAATGATAAAAATTTTGAAATTCGGAATTGTAGGAATTATAGGATTAATCATAGATTTTACAGTAACCTTTATATTAAAGGAAAAATTTAAAATTAATAAATTCATAGCAAATAGCGCTGGTTTTTTGTTGGCAGTGGTTAATAACTATTTACTGAATAAGTATTGGACTTTTCATAGTGTGAAGAACCACTATATGTTGGAGTTTTTATCCTTCTTTTCAATTTGTTTTATAGGTTTAGTGCTGAGTAATACAATTCTTTATTTCCTTAATGAAAAAAATAAATTTCCATTCTATTTGTCAAAGGCGGGAAGTATATTGATCGTGATGATATGGAACTTTTCCGCAAATTACTTGATCACTTTCCGTTAGCGCATGGAATTAGCAATAACTGAGAGGAATTAATGTTAATTTTTGTTTTGGTTAACTTTCTAAGATAAAACAGCTAAATCGATAAAATAATTAAATAAGACTGTTGTAAGTATTATATTTTTTATATATTTAAAATAATTATTTTTGATTTATACCAATTGTACAACCATAACCTGCTGATCCGTATAAATATTATATTTTTTACTTGTATCGAACTATTAATAGCTTAAATAGATAAATATCTATTATTTGTTCATACAGCACAAAATTTGACTATTATTTTATTTGTAGAACAATTGACTTTTTTGTTTGAAATAAGTTCTGCTAATATTTTAGATAAACTAAGATTTGCCTATCCAGTTTTTATAAATATGGAGGGTCTACATACAGCGTAGAATCTAGTCCAGACCGTTATACACGATTATATAAATAAGCTAGAGTAAACTATTATATAGATAAAAATTATGAAAAATTTATTTTTAAAAATGAGTTTGTTAATCACGATGTGTTTGATCATACTCGTCCAGTTTCGACTGAAAAGTCAAACAGAATATACTCATTGTGAGTATAAAACAGAAACAACTGTAAATGGGAAATACAAGGTGTCCTATACTCCTTCTGGTTGTCAAAGCTGCGTTCAATCCGGAGAAAAGAAACCCGTAACAAATGATCAAGGGGTAATAATAGGTTATACTTATAATGGTGTGGTCACAACTTCATCAGACTTGGAAAAACAATGTTTATCAACTTTCAATGGTAATTCTACTAAGTGTACATATGATAAGTGGTCCACTAGAAAAGAAAAATGTGAAAGCATATTTGTACCGGTAGAAACAGGCACTGGTACTGGTACTGGAACAGGTACTGGCACTGGAACAGGTACAGGCACTGGAACAGGTACTGGCGCACGTAAAAGTATTTAGAACTGTGCGTAAGTTTTAGAACTTCATCTAATATTCATTTTGTTTACTCTAGACTTTATTAAACTTAATTGAAATATGGAAAAAAGACTCTTCATACTGTCATTTGTAATGTTCTTTTATAGTTGCTTACAGAATAAACCCACTGTAGGCGAACATGGTGATGTCGACGAATTTAAAGACTATTTAAAGATAAGTTATGACTCGGAACAGGCTAAAACATTTGACCAATCGGGATTGATAGATACCGTTATTTATCTACCATTGGAGACTCGTAGGGATTGTGAGTTTTCGCATATAGATCAACTCGAGGTAAGCAAGAGTCACTTTATTATTTTGGATAAAGGGGCTAATGAAATATTTTTTTATGATAAGAAAGGAAGATTTGTCAATAAAATTTCTCCTTATAATAAGGATATTCCGACCCCTTACCAAGCCATACAGCGAATTAGTATTGACAAGAAGAAAGGAGTATTAGCTTTTAACGATATACATTCAGATAAAATTTACGAATTTGACCTAGATGCCAAATTTTTGAACCAACGAACTAGAACGATAAGTGATGATAATAAAAATGATTTTCATGTGTTCGATCATAATGAAATAAGTTTAAATTATTTTTATTCAGCTGCAGTCGAGAAACAAGATCAATTACCTGCAATTACTGTTAAAAATAATTCAAACAACAACACGTTCAATTATTTGTATTATAATCCCAATATTATTGATCATGAAGATTTTATTGGTTTAAATAAATACTTTTACGATTCTAACCTGAACTATTTATTAATAGCTAAGCCTTACGATTATACTATTTATCGGTATGACACAAAAAATATACTTACGAAATATTTTACATTGGAGCTTCCAGCTGAAAGAAGTCTTCCAGAAGATTTTATAAGCAGTGAATTTTATTCCGCTAAAAGGATAAAATATCTAAAAGGCAATCACGCTGTGATTTATAGTATTGCTGATATCTATGAAGCTGGTAACTGGATGTCCTTGAGGACCTACTCCACCGGAAATATAACGAACTATCTGTATTATAAGACCAACAAAAAATTATTAGATCTCAATTATATAGTTTCCACTAATCGAACTTATTTTTTGCCCATAATTGGAAGAGAAATCCTTGGTGTTGATCGTGACTATTTTGTTTCAACCGTACCATGCGCTTTACTTATAAAATTCATTACAGAGGAAATTGGTAAAAAAGATTATTGGAATTCGCTTCCCGAATCCTTGAAAGCTATATATAAAGCCGGGAACGATCAAAATAATATTCTTCTCCTAACCAAATTAAAGAGCTGAAATGATACTTGGAAAAAAATATTTAACATTAATATTTATTATTCAACTAGGAAAAATGTGTTGTGTCGCTCAGGTTGCTTGGGAAAAAGATCCTGCAATCGTGAATGCTAGGGATTATAAAGAGTTGCGAATAGATCCATCAGCAAGTATTTCAGCTCCTCAAGCAGATTTTATTGACTCAATTGAATACATTGTGCTTGAGACGAATAGAGAGTCAGAGTTTTCGCAAATCACACAACTATGCCCTACATCGAAGGGATATATCATTTACGATAACAACTTAGAAACGATTTTCTTCTTTGACAGATTGGGGAAGTATAAGAACAAATTAACCACGTCAAAAAACTTTAAACAAATAAGAGGTTTCACAGTTGACGAGGTAGGAAACCGTGTTTATGTAGATGACATTCATTCCGAATATATATATGTATTCGATTTAGATGGAGGTTTTAAAGATAAATTAGAAAAGAAAATTTATGTAAGCCAGTTTGGTTTTCAGGATGGCTTTAAAGTGGAATATTATTTTTTTGATTCCCCTCTGAATTCGCAGAAGGATTCGACGAGAGCGAATTTAGCAATTGTTGATAAAAATAATTCCAAAAAAGAAGGATATCTATGGTATGCCCCTAATGCAGTAAATAGCTCTGATATTTTTGATACTCGGTGTTTCTATAATTCCAACAATATGTTGTTTTTAGCTCGTGAGCTAGATAACAATATATATGGATTTGATCAGGGGAAAATGATCATAAAATTCAAAATAATCCTACCGATCCAGTATTCCTTACCTATAGATTTTTTAAGCAATTCCATCTATAATAATAAAAGACTTGACTATTTATTGAAGAATCAAGCAGTTTCACATAAACTCAGTAATGTATACCAAAATTCTGATTATCTAACCTTCAGTTACCTGTATAACAGAACGTTGTTATATCATCTTCAGACAGGAGAGACCTTTGATTTTGACGAAGTGGTTTCGCTCTTGAAACAACGGCAAATGCTGACAATCCAAGGGCATGAAATAAAAGGGGTCGATAGAGAAGCATTTATTACTGATCTAAGTTTTGCTAACATAAAAGATATGGTAACTGATTTGAAAAAAACGGATCAGCTTAAAATAAATCCAAAACTTCGCGAGATCGCTAAAAAGGATTTTCACAACCCTGTCTTAATCTTATTGCATCTTAAAAGCTAAAATTATATGAATATAAATCGTTATGATAAGGTGTTATTGTATTGTATTCCAATTGTACTATGTCTAATAACATTTCATTGGATTCGAATGATCGGATTTGCAGGTATGGATGATGGATGGATGCTGCTGGAAGATAAATTGATTCCAATGGGATTCACGAATAAAGTTTTCTTGAATATCAACAATCTTCAGTATTCCCCGTTGAACACATTGTATTATATTTTAATATATAAAATAGACGGTTTTAATCCCTATTGGTATCATTTCGGATCTTTGCTTATTCATTTAGTCAATGGATATCTGGTGTATAAGCTCCTAACGAAAATATTTGAGGTTTTCAAAGTTCAACCATTGGAAAAAGAAGACTATCAGGTGGTTCCCTATATCATCATGTTGACCTGGCTGATTCATCCTTTTAATGTAGAATCAGTCGTATGGATTTCGGCTTCGAAAATACCTCTTTATACTTTATTTTTTTTACTATCCTTTTACTATTTCATCCTCGCATTTACTAAAAAGCAGCATATAGTAGTTTATTACGGATTATCTTTAATTTTCTTTATATGTTCCTTTTTGTCCAAGGAACAGGCGTTGGTACTACCTATGGTAATAGGTGTTTTTATTATTATATATTGCATAAAAGAGCAACAGAAAATAAGATTTTCGCATGTAATCTGGTTATCACCTTATCTTATTTTGAGTTTAATTTTTGCAGCAATTACACTCTACTGTTTGCATTATGAAGGGGCGGAACACCCCTTCGATAAATTTCCTATTGAAAAACGTCTGTTTTTTACTTTCTACAGTTTAGGCTTTTATATCTTTAATAGCCCCCTGCCAATCGACCTGCATTATCACTATCCTTTTCCGATCAAACCGACCGAAGATGTACCGATCTTAATTATTGTTATTTCAGTAATGTTAGTGGTTAGTTTGTGCTTTTTACTACATACTTTGAGAAAAGACAAAAACTATTTAACCTATATTTTTTTCTTCCTATTTTTTCTCATCAATATAGTTTTATGTTTACATATACTGCCACTTCCTCGCGCATCTATTGTAGCTGATCGATATATGTACCTTTCTCTTCTAGGAACTTTGTCTGCTATCTACATCTATTTCTTCGACTGGACAAAACTGAAAATAAAAGAGCGATCCACACAGAAGGTCGTATTTATCTCAACCTCATGCTTGGTCATTATTGGCTTTATGGTATACAGTAACGCACTAGTTCAAGACTGGCTTTCACGATAAATAAAAATTAAGATTATGCAAAATAATAACATTATTTCTATAGCCGCTATCGTATTATCACTGACTGCAATTGTTATTTTTTTTAAAGGCGGAAGTGCTGATAAATTAAAAAATGAAAATACTGTTGACCATATAGACAACGCTGATGGGCGTATTCTGTTTTGGGAGATCTATCCTGAACTTGTTATCACAACTGAGGGTGAAAAGATCAACGAACAGGCAGTCATTTTGGACCAATTTGACAATAAGATAGCTTTTTCAGAATTGTTAAAGGCAACAAAGTCTCAAAATCTGCTAATCTTCAGATTTTCTGCTTACGACTGTGATCTTTGTATCAAAAGTACATTACCTCTTCTAAAGGATTATATCAATAAGTTTCCCGAAAACATTAAAGTTGTAGTAGATGGAATGACCGCCAGAGATTTTAGGATCAAATATAAAGAGTTACAAAAAGATATATTTTGGGAAAAAACTATTTTCTTTCTTGAACAGGACAATTTTGGGCTGTCTTTGGAGAATAAGAATATACCGTTTTTTCTTGTGATCAATAAAGAAAGCAAACTAATTAATAGGGTATTTTTACCAGATAAGTTGTACCCGCAACAGACAATAGTTTACCTGGATAAAGTTATGGCTTCTTTAAAACATGATTAGACTTGCTGTTTTCATATTGCTGTTATTTTCTGTACGTTTTGTTTTTTCACAAGATGGTAAACCAAGTTTTTTTTCAGTGAAAGGAAGATTGAACGACAGTACTACTAATAATAATATCAGTTCAGCTACTATTTCTATTTATAATAAAACACAAAGTAAATTGCTTAGCTATGGGGTCAGTACTATGAGAGGCGAGTTTGAATTGAGCAATATACCGTTAAGGGACTCAATATTTGTTTTGCAGGTAGCGCACATTGCATATGGGAGTTTCAAGAATAAATACCAGATTAATTCCCAGAAAGAAAATATTGATGTTGGCGTCCTCAAGCTTTCACTTAAAAATAATCAATTAAAGGAAGTTAATATAGATGCGCCCCCATTGCTGGTTAAAAATGATACACTTGAGATCTATCCCGATGCATTTAGTACTTCCGAGAATGCTGTAGTGGAAGACCTATTAAAGAAAGTCCCTGGTATAGTTGTGTGGGGAGACGGGCAGATCACCGTTAATGGAAAAAAGGTAACCAAAGTATTTGTTGAAGGTAAACGATTTTTTGGTGGAGACCCAATAATTGCAACAAGAAATCTACCAAAAGATGCGATAGCGAAAATTAAAGTATATGAAGAACCAAAACAAGCAGAGGAGGAAGAAGATCAATTAAACATGGATATTCTACTAAAGTCAAAAAGTAAAGCTGGGTTATTTGGTAAAATAGCAACGGGATTGGGGGGAGAGAAGAGAAAAGAGGCAGTTGGGTCCTTCAATATATTTAATCCAAAAATGCAATTAAGCATATTTGGTGGCGCGAACAATACGAATAAAGAATCATATAGCGTGTCAGATTTTTTGAGAGTCAATACCTATAAGGCTGGAAGTGAAGATCTCAATGCATATGCTTCTAACTTTGATAGAAGCGGATTTAATAACTTTTTTCTTACAGGGGCTCGATTAGAGTACACATTTAATAGTAGATTTAAATCAGATGCCAATGGTTTATTTTTCGACAAAAAATCGGATCTCACGCGCAATGTCGAAGAAATTACAGCTATAAATGACCGGAAACGCAATACATCGACAGATCAAATCGAATCTAATGGAGAAAATAGATTCAAATTCGATACTAAGAATAATCTAAAGGTCAAAAATGGAGAAATTAATATTGAAGCTTCTTTTGATAAGGGATCTCTTAATTCAAATTCCAAAACCACGACTTTAATTCTTGAAGACACAGTAGAATTATCTAAAGTAAATAATATTAAAAAAACCGCTGGTGATGATAAGACTCAAACATTCCATTTGGATTATAAATTGTCAGAGGCAAGTGCGAGTGCTGATAAAATAAAATTAACATATAATTTTTACCAGTATTTCCGGGATAATGTTAGCCAACAATTTTTGTCTGCTTCGGAAGGTCTATTGCCAATGGATAGCCTTTCAAGATCAACCGTTAACGATCACGATCGAACGGCCCATGAGTTTCGTTCTTCATTTGATGTATTTTCAATATTTGGAAAAACTTCTAAGTGGAGATTTCAGATAGCAAATCATCTGCGCGTTGAAAATGGTGTGGAAAATCAAATTGATCTGATTGAAGGTCCGAAGAGTGGAAAATACGATATTGTTAACAACCATTTGAGCTACACGGACAAATTAAGGGAACAATATTTGACTCCCGAAATTGGAGTTTCTCGGGCATTCATCAAAGTAATAGGCAGAGGGTCAAATCTTTTTTATTTTGATGCCCGGCTTAAACATGAAACTATATGGAGGAAGAATCATTCAAATAATGAGGATCGACAGATTGTAACTAAATTTCAATCCTTTTTACCTTCAAGCTATGTAAGCTATACTGTGAATAGGACTGGCAGTAAAAAAATAGTTGGATTCTATTTCCAGCAATATAAGATCAGACCACAGCTTTATCAACAAATAAGTTTGATGGATTCACTTTATACTGTTTACAATTATGTAGGAAATAAAGCTTTACAATCAGAAAAACGGGACGAGTACGAGTTTCGTTACAATAATAGTCAAACCAAAAACAATCTCCAGCAAAGTCTTTCAATCAAATATATAAGACGGGATAATCAATTGGTCGATAGCACCATTTATGGTGATAATGGTGAGACAGTTGTATATACTGCAAATACCAAGGGCAAGCCAATGTTTGCAATCGATTACAATTTTACAAGTGCCAGGAAAATGTTTGGAAAGCCTCTAAATATCTTTCTTCTAGCAAACTTTGGGCGTCAAAAAAATAAATTTTTTGTTAATTCCGAAGCGAAGGAAACAAAAAATACAAATGTGAGTTTAACGGGAATATTTACATATGACCCCCATCAAATGTTGACGATAAATTTGTCTAGTAGTTTTGAAAATAGAGATTCAAAAAATAAGGAATATAAAATTAAATCCCAACGAATTGGATATGAGACTACATTTACGTTAAAATGGCCCAAAAGAACTACGATTATAAATTCATTGAATTCGCAACGCTATTTGATTACAGGAATGCCTAGTCAGACACAGTATTTATGGAATACACATGTTGGTTATAGGTTTGCTCAGAAAGAGCAATTTGAAATTAAATTCTCAATGTATGATATACTTCGTGAGAGAAAAAATATACGCAACTCTGTAAATAGTAATATGGTGAGAAGTGAAGTTGTTAATAATTTGCAACAGTTCTTTCTTGTCAGTTTTTCCTATTTCCCTAGAAAATTTTAACGCCATTATGATGAAACAAGTATCTATTATTATTCCTTTGTTTAATGAAGAAACAAGTATTGGTGCATTACATGCTGTGTTGAAGACCATAATTGGCCAGATCAATACGACCTATAAGGTTGAGCTGATTCTTGTGAATGATGGCAGTACAGATAATACGTCAGAGAAGTTAAAGATGATTGAATTCCTAACATGTGAGGTTAGAGTAATTAATTTTTCTAGAAATTTTGGTCATCAAGCAGCTTTGAAGGCAGGCTATGATCATTGTACTGGGGAAGCAATAATATGTTTGGATGGCGATCTCCAGAACCCACCTGAATTAATTATTAAGATGCTCCATTTATGGGAATCACGTTATGATATTGTCATCTGTAGAAGAAAAGGAGCTAAACAAAATAGTGGATATTTAAAAGATATATCGTCACGAATATTTTATAAAATGATGAGTTCGATTTCGGAAATAGAAATCGAGTCAAATGCACCGGATTTTCGGTTAATTGATAGAAAGGTTCTTAACGAACTATTAAAGTTTAAGGAAAGGGAACTTTTTTTCAGAGGCATTATTTCCTGGGTTGGTTTCAAAAAAATAGTACTTGAATATGATCACGTGAAGAGAGAACACGGTAAAAGCTCCTATAATTTTCTTAAAATGATGCGGCTAGCATTAGTTGGAGTCACGGCATTTTCCACCAAGCCATTATACCTTTCTTTTGTCCTTGGATTTATTATCATTATACTGGATCTGTTATATATTATATATGCTCTATTTGTCCATTACAATGGTGAGACGATTTCAGGTTGGACATCATTGATTATTGCGATTATGTTTTTTGGGGGAATTCAACTTTTCTTTCTCGGAGTTTTGGGATTATATATTGCTCGAATTTTTATACAAGTCAAAGAAAGGCCATATTATATTGTAGAAAGTTACAAATAAACATTTAGACTTCGATGATGAATTTCTCAAAAATAAAACCAGTACCTTGTTTGTATGCAATCGGTATCTATCTTATTTCCTTGATGGTTGTCTACCAGTTGATGGATTTCTTATCGCTAGTTTATGCCATACCTAACGAGAAGAATTTGCTAAACTGGGACTCTAAATGGTACTATTCTATCCTTGAGGAAGGATATCGTTATCAAGAACGGACCTGTAATCTTGCATTTTTTCCTTTGTTTTCTTATTTCTGGAAGAGTCTTGGACTTTCGATTGTTGGTGTATCATTTCTAAATTTTATAATATTTTTACTATCATTTTGGATAGGGACTCAAAAAACTTCGTTTTCGATATGGAGTTTACTTTTTGTTCTTGTTTTGCCTTCCAATATATTTTTTGCTTTACCCTATTCAGAGTCACTTTTCTTTTTCTTTTCCATGTTGATTGTTGTGGGAATTAAAGAGGATAAAATTGGGTTGCAGGCATTAGGGTTTACTTTTGCTTCTCTGACCAGATCTGTATCCGTAATCTTTATTCCAGCTTTATTAATAACATTTTTCCTTTCGGGAAGAAAAAAGAAAATAGATGTTTTGATCAATATTGGTTGCTGTTTATTGGGAACAATACTCGTAGCAATTATACAATATCTACATACAGGAAAATGGCTGTATTTTTTGGAAGTACAAAAACAATGGGGGCGATCATGGGGATTACCTAATTTTCCATTGACTACCTTCAATGCCGATAATATTTTGGCTTTAGATATTTCCTCTTTGGCTTTGGGAATGGTTTCTATTTATACACTTTTAAAATATTTTTATCTATATTTCTTTAAAACTTCGTCGAAAAGAAATCTAAATTCGGAAGATTTAGCCACGATGTTTTGTTGTTTATACGTGGGGGCAGTTGTTTTTTTAGATGTGTTCTTTACGAGGTCCCTTTCTGACAAAACCAATATATGGAGTCTAAATCGTCATGTAATCTCAACATTTTTTGGAGCATGGCTTTTACTCCAGCAGCAAAATAAAAAAGACAATCTTATAGACATATATATAAAAACCGGTATTGTATTTTTTGTTTTTGCAATAAGTGAACTTTATAGACACCCATCTCAGATTCTTTTTTATTTTGTCTTCATTTCATGGTTTTATATTGGAAACCGGCATCAGGATTATCTGTTACGGGTGTTGATACTGATATTTATTATTTATCAACAGATTGTAGTCTTTCAGGAATTTCTTTTGAATAAGTGGGTTGGATAGTATTTTTAAAAATTCACCTTCCCATTCCCGTCATTTACCGAGTTTTCCTGCCCGTTAGTCTAAAGCCGATAGGCTAGGGGCGTATTGTGTCGTAGTTTTGAGTCAACAAATAAGAACAACAGAACTAACAAAATAAAATAAAGACATTATGAACTCATTAGTAAAAACCTTTGCAGCAGCAGCCTTAATCGCAGTATCCACATTCGCTATAGCAGCTGAGACATCAGTATCAAAAACTGAAAAAGTAAACGTTAATCTTTCCACAGCAGATTTCGCTTTGGACCATTATGTTGCTGTAACTACTGAAGGCGAGTCGGCAGGTGTAGAGCAGTTATTCGCGACAGATTTCAATCAAAAAATCCAAGCTTCCAACGCACAATCTAACGGTCGTAGTGCAGTTGTCAAATCCTTGAAAAAGCAAAAAGGGGAGAAACTAAACTGTGTAGTAAGCACCAATATCCTCGAAGAGTCAGGGGATTACATGATTGCTAAGGTGACTTTGAAATTTGAAGACTTCACCAAGACTGATTTGGTGACTTTGGTACGTGAAGGTAATCACTGGAAAGTATCTAGTTCAGTCAACTCCTATAAATAGTCTCTAATAACTAGTGGTGAGTCCAGTCAACTCAGGGCTGACCAAAGTGAATCATATGTTTATTTAAGGCCACCTCGAGAGATGTGGCTTTTTTACGTCAAAAGGGCCTGATTCTCATCAGACCCTTTCTCTTAGCGTTTACTTGTACAGTAATTTTTATGTTTCCTATCGTTTCCTCTTTTTTG
>Ga0153980_1001108_pt1 | contig 11551 bp, 8 predicted proteins | sample TSGA064MetaG_FD_104722 | JGI IMG/M metagenome (GOLD analysis project Ga0153980, IMG submission 104722) | Attine ant fungus gardens microbial communities from Georgia, USA - TSGA064 MetaG | ecosystem: Host-associated > Fungi > Mycelium > Unclassified | place: USA: Georgia, Magnolia Springs State... | reverse complement strand
AGTGACATCCTTCTTGGCCCCAATATAAAATTATTTGTCCTGGTTGTCAGAGTTAATCCTATAAGACACACAACATCATTGAGGATGAATTCAGGACCTGTGTTGATATAGTAACTATCAGGTGTAAGGGCGACCAGAGTGGAATAGACTCCAGGAGAATTCTTAGAGATTAGGATAAGGCTCCTGGGGCATACTTTTACAATATATATACTCCTACTGCTGAGACATCCCTGATCCTGTAGTCCTGTTAGTCAGAGTCAGGAATCTCCGAGTCAAGCTAAAGAGAATTAAATATTACATAGTAATATTTAATTAAGTACAGGATCACTCCAGGCTGTGAGTCTAGTGTTTCAGGGGCAGCATTGGTAGGGTCCCCTTACATCAGGCTCTCTTCAGCTGAAACAGGTGTTGGAGCAAGAGTTGAGTGAGCTCAATGAAAAATAACCAGGTAATAGAACAGAGCAGGAAGTTGATGCAGCAAAATGAATTGCATGCAAGAGAAGATGAGGGGAAGCAAGAAAGACTTGATAAAACTGTAACTACATTTCCATTTATATATGTAATTATCCAAAGCAGTGCTCTAGCAAATGGAGTTTCCAAGACAACCTGATGTCACTCCATGACATGACATAATTCTGCAATGGAAGTGAGCAAAGCAGACCAAATGCAATATGAGCAGAGTTAGATAAAATCAGCATTAACAGAAAGTTTAATATGTAACTTTGATTCTCATAATGACCTTGATTGCCAAAGTGACTATATAGAGTGAATTCTTTGCTTTGTTATCTTTTCACTAATACCTCCTACTGTCATATACCAGAAAATTTGGTATAAATTAATATTTATATTCATTTTCTTTATTATTATTATTTATCTCCTATAGGAGTATCATGTTTCAGACTGAAAGGAGTATTGTATTTCAGACTGGCTCCTTTCTACTAGTTATAGTATATATACAGAGTAGATATATAAGAGCAACCTAGTTTATAGATTAAAGTCCTAAAGTTATAAAGCCACTTCCTCTTGTAGCACTCTCTACTATATAACTCTTTACTCCTGAATTTACCTCTTACTCAGACAACATTCCACTACTCCAAAATAAGTGACCATATATACAACAGGAGATTAAGATACAGTACATAAGCTAAGGCCAAGGTTGTTCCACTCCTGCATTATTATTGTGTTCCCTCCAGACTAGCTATAAAACCACAGAACTGGAGAGCAACATATCTTATTCTATCTAGTAGCATTATTACAAATGGCCACTTACTAATTTGTGATTGGTTGATTTGATAATTAAAGTGCTCAAAAAAGCAAAGTTAGACAAGTAGCAAAAGATGTTGTTAAGTCTAAGGTTTATTCTTAGACATACAGTCTTTAAATATATAATTGTGGTAGTCTGTGCACCAGGACAGCCTACCACATGATCACTATCTATTGTTCTACATATAGAAGTGCTATTGTTCTTGAAATAGAGATAACCTAACCATCTTAGAGCAGTCCTTTGTTCTATTCAAGGATAGATGATAATTTATGGGTAAAAATCAGTATTATATACAAACATTGAGGACCTTGTATCTCTATGGGATCTTATTTCCTCTAGTTCTATTTATAGCCAAAAGAAGCGCATTGAAGAGAGCTTTATGATGGTTGTTGAAGCAAATAATTATGTTAAGCAGTTCCCGAGATATCAGCAATTTAGTGTCTGGTGACTTAGTGATTACTGACTGATCTGCTAATAACTTGGTGAATACTGATCGCTTTGAGACATTTTTGGTACTGTTCAAAAGGTCTTCTTAAGGGCTTTTGGTGGCCATTTATATTGTTGAAATCAGTCAAGTATTCCCAGAGTTATGGTCTAAATAAAGTTTGTGACAAGCATATTCTACTCTCTGACTCCACTCATTGCATCACTTCCCAGAACTTAGAGTATACACTCATAGTATATTTATAGTAATTCACAGTATATTCTAGTCTTTCCATGCTGCTATCCCCTTCCTATTTGACACCTACTCCACTGATATTCTGCTCTTTTTTCATTATTTATTACTGTTATTTAGTAACTATCTTGTTACCCCAAGTCTCTCTCTCACTATTCGGCAAATACAGACATATTGTCTACAGTACTTAAACCATTGAATGTAAACCTGAGACCCAGTCTTTCTGTCTAGATCTCAGTCCAGCATTTCTAGTATCTAAGAACATTCCTATACATATGCTATGAGGTTATGGTACCTGTTAGTGAAACATCTTTAATGTTCAATTTTCCCAAATTAAATAGGAATAATTACTATGCCTAGACTAACAACATGATGTCAGCTCTTCAGGCTCAGCTCCTCTGGCTCATCATTGATGGTCAGTAATCTTCTTTTTCTAAACCCTCTGCTAACCCTCCTGTTAATACTACAACAAATAAACCATTGCCTTTTAGCTTTGATGACCATAAGGAGTAGATCTGCTTATGGAATGAGCACATTTAGTGGCTCAAATCTGACTTAACCACTATGGACCTAATATATGGGGCTATCAAATTTGAACAGCGCAAGCATATTTAGTCTTGTACTTTATCTAAGAAAATATAGGACCATCTTTGTCAACTCTATGTTACCCAAAGACAGGACACCAATATTCATTATTACTTTCAGAAGCTTTATCTCAAAAAATAGAATAAGCACACTTTAATGTCTAACCATATCAGATCATTCCTGAACTTGAAACACCATATTGTTGAGGCTGGACATAAGCTAGAAGATATACTTGTTATACATACCATCCTTTATTCTCTTCCTCACTCCAATATCTGGGATATTGTCAAATATAACCTTCTTAACAAGAGAAAAAGCCTTATCCTTGATATTCTTACTGCTGAACTTATCTCTGTACATAAGTATTCTGAATATGATTGTCTTGCTAACAAAAATAATAAAAGGGTGAAATCAGAACAAATAGTCCTACTTGCAAAGTCAGGATTGTCTTTTAACCTCTCTAGAAGGAAACCCAGGAAAGAAAAGTTAAATAACAAACCTAAAAAGCCAAGCCCTCATCCTACAAGTACCAGATATTATATCTGTGGCAAGAGAGGCCATTGGACCCCTGAGTACTGCTCTAAAACCAATGAAAGAAATGACTCTTACTATCCTAAAGGTTCTGCAAACCTAGCTATTAAATACTTTTAGTCTTTGGGAGAACATGAAGTTAGTCAAATACTTATAGTATTATCTGATTCCATTTTGAGTGTTGGTATTCTTCTTAACTGTAGTACTACCTTTTATATGTTCACAAGCTACAACTACTTTATAAAGTACATAGAGTCTTCAAAAGAATTTGTAACTGTTGGAGGTCATAATTGTATCTCTGTGGTAGGTTAAGGTTTTGTCTGTTTTTTAGCACTACTTCCAAAAGATTATCTCAACATAACTCTTCATGACATTCTCCACATTCCTCACCTAGGTATAAGCCTTGTTAGTCTTAGTACTCCATATTGTCAGAGAGTATCTGTAAAAAGCCTTGATAACAACTTAATACTTTTGAAAAATGATGAAGAGCTTTTTAGAGCTTCCTTAACAAGATCAACTGGCACTCTTTATCATATTCAATATATATCTCTAGCTAGTGATACAGCTTACCTTACCAAAACCCCAGGCAGCATGTGTCTCTGGTACCATTGTATAGAATACTTGAGTTTCTATAATATTAGCTCTATGTGCTATCAAAACCTTATTAAGGGTCTAAATATAAATACATCTCAAGATTTTAACCATCTATGCAGTGGATGTACAAATGAAAAACTGTATTGCTCTCTCTTTCCTGAATCCAGTAATAACCAATACTCTAAGATAGAGCTAGTTGTCATGGACCTTACTAGCTCTATATCTGTCCCTACTTGAAATAGATTTCTGTATGCAGACTATATAGTAGTTGTATAAGTAGTATACAGAATCTAATGGAAACTCTATCAAGTTCTTTTTGTCAACTTGGACTTGGAGTGTGATTAAGTTATCTTAGGCTAAATCACTACAACACTGGTATTGCTGTCTACAATATACTAGCCATACTCAAAAGATAGTCTAGACTTAGAGTTTGTTATAAGAGAAAGTTAGAATCACAAGCTATAAAAGTTAGAATGCTTGAATAGTAGATAAATGAAGCTAAAGATTACTGACTTGAAGATCTTGAAAATGGCAAGCTTATTGCCTTCTAGAATGTTTGTTTCTTTGAAGATAATCTGCTAAGTGAGTTGGCAGTCATTAAGGTTGGAAACCCTACTAGTAACAAAGATATCAACTGTCATATACCAGAAAATTTGGTATAAATTAATATTAATATTAATATTCTTTATTATTATTTATCTCTTATAGGAGTATCATGTTTCAGACTAGGAGTATTATATTTTAGACTAGCTCCCTCTTATTCCAGTTGGTATATATATGGGGTAGATATATAGTAGCAATCTAGTTTGTAAATTAAAGTCCTAAAGTCTTAACATCCTAAACCCACTTTTTTCTATATTCCTGTAGTACTCTCTACTATATAACTTCTTATTCCTGAATTTACCTTTCTCTTGGACAATGTTCTACTACTCCAAAATAAGCAACTACATATGCAATAGGAGATTGAGACATAGTGCACAAGCTGAGACCAAGGTTGTTCTACTCCTGTGTTGTCATTGTATTCTCTCTAGACTAGCTGTAAAACTACAGGACTGGAGAGCAACATATATTATTTTACCTAGTAGCATGTTCTACTCTCTGACTTTACTTATTGCATCATTTTCTAGAACCCAAAGTGTATACTTATAGTATATTCATAGTAATTTACAGTATATTATAGCCTTCCCATGCTGCTATTTTCTTCCTACTTAACATCAATGAGTTTATTGACAATGTAATAGAAAATGACACTACCAAACCCCAAGTTGAAAATAATGTTCTTACCACTACTGAAGATTCTCCTTTCTTGCCCACAACTTCTTTTCTAGACATTCTCAAAGATTCTATACTCTCTAAGATCATTATGCCTACTAAAAACTCATCTATTCTCTCTTTACAATATTCTGGTCACAATTGAAAGTTGCCAAGCCATTTTGCACTATTCACATTCAATGATACCATTACAAAGGGTTTTGTCAATATTACTTTTGTGACCATAGCAAACAAACCAGGAACTTATCAGGTAGCAATCCACTTCCTATACTCAAAGCAGTGGAAGATAGTGGTATAATCTAAGTACATGCAATTATATAAACTTGATGTTTTTGAGGTCATTGATGGCTTACCTAAAAAAAGAAAGACTATAGATAGCAAAATTGTATTTTATGAAAAATATGACGAACATGGCAACTTACTCAAGTTCAAAGCTCAAATTGTAGTCAAAGGCTTCTCACAAGTCTTTGGTAAAGATTTCACTAATATCTTTTTTTTTGTTGTAGAGTTCTCTACCCTCTAGACTTTTTTCTTCTATATAGTCTATCTTGATTGGAAATTATATCATATCAATATTGTTGCTATCTACTTATATAGCCCCCTAGATAAAGATATATATATGACTATCTCTGAAGGTGTTGAAGGCTCTGGTTCCAGACATTACTAAAAGCTCAAGAAAGTACTTTATAGTTCAAAGCAAGCTAGGAGATAGTGAAAAAAGCATTACTATAAAGTACTAACCAAATTCAGATTCTCTCAAACTCTCTCTGATGACTGTTTATACATAAAACAATGCCAAGAAAGTATCATCCTACTAGTACTTGTCTATGTTAATAACATAGCTATTGCCAGTGTCAAGAGAAAAGAGAATAGTAGCATAAAAAGGCTAGAATATACTGTGAATTACTATGAATATACTATGAGTGTATACTCCAAGTTCTGGAAAGTAATGCAATGAGTAAAGTCAAAGAGTAGAACATACTACTAAGTGAAAGAAAAGATGTTGCTCTCTGGTCCTGTGGTTTTACAACTGATCCAAAGGGAATGCAACAATAACACAGGTGTAGAATAACCTTGGCCTCAGCTTATGTACTATGCCTCAATCTTCTGTCATATATATGATTGCTTATTTTGGAGTAGTGGAATGTCATCCAAGAGAGAGGTAAATTCAGGAGCAAGAAGTTATATAGCAGAGAGCACTACAAGAATATAGAAGAAAGTAGATTTAGGACTTTAAGACTTTAATCTACAAACTAGATTGCTACTATATATCTATCCCATATATATACCATAACTGGAGTAGGAGAGAGCCAGTCTGAAATATAATGCTTCTAGTCTGAAACACGATACTCCTATAGGAGATAAATAATAATAATAATAATAAAAATATTAATTTATACCAAAATTTCCAATATATGACAGTTAGTCCTGAAAAACTTTAAATTGTGTCTCTCAAATTCTTTCTCAAGAAAGACTTTAAAATCTCTGACTTAGGTAAGCTCAGCCATATGCTAGATGTCCTAGTAACCTGAAACTGTCCAAATTAACTTATTTATCTTGATCAAATAGCATATATTTGCTGAACAGTGTTCCAGTTTGGTATAGAGATTTCTATACTAGTTTTTATTCCTCTTACCATCAAACATAATCTTTCTCTTGCCCAGTTGCCCAAAACTAAAGCCAAAAAATATATATATAAAGATTATATAAAAGACACCCACTATTTGTCTCTAGTAGACTCACTTTTGTTTGTTACCCAGACTAGACCTGACATCCAATTTACTATTGGATTAGTTGTTCAGTTTAGTAATAATCCAGAAATTGGTCACCTTGAAGCCGCTAAGTGCATTCTTCAATACTTGAAAGGTACTGCTTATAAATTGGTCTTAGGAAGACACAGAAAGAGAAGTTTTAACTTAATAAAATAGAGTAATTCCAATTGGGTACAAAACCTGGATAACTATTATTTTACCTCTGGATTTATCTTTGATGTTGCTAGTAGTTAATTTTATAGTTCTCCAAGAAGTAGCAAACTATAACAACTTCATCTGTGGAGGCAAAGTATATGGTATTTGTGAATACAACTAAAAAGGCTATATAGCTGCATACCTTCCTTACAAAACTTAATTTTTCTTCAACTACTACAACAATTATTTTTGCTAACAACTAAGGTTGCATTGCTCTTGTAAACAATTCTGTTTCTTACTTCCAGACCAAACATATTAATATATAACATCATTTTATCTAAGAGCACATTGAACATCAAGAGGTTGGACTATGCTATATTTTTACTAAGAAAATGATTATAGGTATATTTACCAAGACTTTACCCAAAGACTTCTTTGAAAAATTCTGAAATGAGCTAGAAGTGATATTATTAGAATAATAACTCAACAAGTGGAAGTGCTGAAGTAACTACACAGAGTGAATTTTTTGCTTCATTATTTTTTCATCAATACCTATTACTCTGCTTATATTCTGCTTTTTTCCATTATTTATTACTGTTACCTAGTAACTATTTTGTTATCCCAAGTTTCTCTCATACTATTTGATAAATACAGACATATCATCTATAGTACTTAAACCACTTGGATGTAAATCTGAGATCTAGTTTTTCTGTCCAGATCTCAGGTACATGTACTTACTATTTCACTAGTTATAATAATTTATCTCAGTTTTTCTATCTGAATTTCAGTCCAGCATTTCTAGCATTCAAGAACATTCCTGCATATACACTGTAATTGATGCTACTTTACTAATGTTGTACAATCATTTTATAAAATGTGAAATTACTAAAGAAAACATTTGGTTACATGGATATATCTTATATAGAGGTATAACTAAGGGTAATATGTTCAAAGATATAACTTTCAAAGCTACACACTCATATACACTATACTAGTTCATCAATAATCCTGGTACCTAATGATCTTTAAATAACTCAATCAATAATATTTGTAGGACTTTAATTTTTGATAATAATTAAAACATTGTATTCAAAAACATTGTTGACCAAATAAATATCAAGCATATAGTCTAAGGATATTGATGAAGAGTATTCCAAAAACATGGTTAGTGGTTATATGCTCTTCTATTAGCATAGTAAATTTTGTGTAAAAATCACATTACTTGTAAGGAAACTATACTAGATTGCACTCCTGACATACTGGTGGTAGTCCACTAGAGTAACCTTGCACTAATTAAATAATAATTACATAATATTTAATTAGTTGTCTACTTCTGCATTCTTGACCCTGACCCTTAGGACATTCTGTAGCTAAAGAAACTTGTATATATAGTGTAGAGTACTTTTTCAGAAGCTTCATTCTATTCTCTGAGGATTTTCTTAGAAGCTCCACTCCGGTTGCTCTTATATTACTCATAAATATTAAGTAACAAGTTATACATCAAAGTAACTAGTAGCTAGTAGAGACTGATAGTCTTCTATAGCTTAATTTCAAGAGCTAGTCTATCCTAACAAAGTATAATATCATTTAATTATTTATCTTATTATTATTTTGCTTATTGTTCTCTACTCCACTTAATCTTCTAACTTATATACTTGTTAGATAGGAGAGAAATAGCATGGGAAGACTAAGAATATACTAGAAATTACTATAAATATACTATGAATATATATTCTAGGTTCTGAAAAGTGATACAAAGGATAGAATTGGAGAGTAGAATATACTACTGAGTAAAATGAGAAACATTACTCTCTGGTCCTGTAGTTTTACAGCTAGTCTGTATAGTATAACTGTTGGATTGAGCTAATCCTAGGACTGAATTGTCTTTTATTTGGGGTAAACAAAAAGAACTTGACAGAGCTCCTCTCAGATCTGGACTACTACTTATATCTTTTATACATAGTCTGTATTACTAACTCTAACCTACTAGTGATCTAATAGAATCTACTAGAATGTTCCTTGACATATGACCTGTGTGATGTAACTGATCTTGTTACCTGTTTGTCATATGAAATGTAATAGGTCATGTGATCCTGATCCTGATCATGTGACTCCTCTATTATCTAATTAAAAACAAAGTAAAGTAAAGTAAAAAATAAAGGATTAAAGAAATAAAAAGTTATTATGGCCAAGATAGCTTATAACAGTCTGGAGAAAACATAGTAATAATATAGGAGTAGAACAATCTTGGCCTCAGCTTGTACACTATACCTCAATCTTTTGTCACTTGTTGTAGTCATATATTTTGGAGTAGTAAAATGTTATCCAAAAAAAAGATAACTCAGGAGTAATGGAGTTAAGAGATATATAGTAAAGAAGAAGGGCACTACAATATTATAGAAAAAGTAACTTTATAACTTTAATCTACAAACTAAAGAACTATAATGTACTGATAAAGTACTTATACCAATTCCAGAATAGAAGTAGTAGTACAAGTATTTTGGTCTATATCATAATTCTATAGGAGTAGACAATTTAGGAAGTCAGGAGTGGAGATTATAAAGAAAATAAAAAGAAAATAAATATTAATATTAGTTTATACCAAATTTCTGGTATCTAACAATGCTTATTTGTTATTCACTTGTCATTATCACCTTGGCAACATATATAGAAATTCCAAAGCAATTTTATTCTTTAGATATTTTTATATATATTTACTTTGTATATAAAGGACTTCTCTATAAGCTCTAAGACCAGTCATTTCTGTCTAAACCTCAGTCTGACATTTGTAATGACTTAGCCTGAGATGACTTAATCACTCTTTTAGTTTAAATTAACAAAGAGAACTCAATAGAGTCCTTATTCAATTGTTGTATACTACTTATACATCTTCTGTATTTACTTCTATTTATAAAGTCCTATATCTCTCCTTTGAGTCATTTCTTCTCATATGTCTATTGATTTCCTAATTAAAATAAAAAGAAAAGAAATAATAACTTAGTCATTTTGCCAAGTCATGATACTACTTCCCTCTCAAGATTCCTTGTCTCAAGGATTTTTATAATTCATAGTTAGGATTGACTATGTTGCCTATTTTGTCTTCATCCTCTTTAGTCCATTTCCAAATTCCTGATTTTTTCTGCTCAATTTTTTCTTTTTCTTTCCAAATTGTTTCTAAAGTTTTTCTTTCTCTTGTCTATCTCTCTTTTTATTGTCTCCAATTCCTTTCTAATCTTCCCCAATATTTCTCATCATACTGCTTATCCAACCATCCAAATAGTTTCTTTACCATAAATTATCCTAGCAGTTCTTTTCTCTTGAATGTTCTTTCTTTTCTTTCTTGTTGTCTTATATCTTCTATATCCTGTTGGTATTTCTTTTCAAACTCTTTGACTACTCCTTTTGTGTTCTCCAAGTTTTCTATCCCTTTCCAAGTACTGGATTTGGCTGTAAACCCTTTCTATTGTACCAAATACTTATTCTTCTCTTTAATCCATTGCTTGTTCAGTATTTTCTCAACCTTCTATTTCTCTTCTCCTTTGATTATAACTGGAGCTGGTTGCTTTTTTCTCTACCCTTCTACTTGCCCTATGTATTTATGTATCCTACTAACATTTACTACTGGATGTATTCTAATTGTACTAGGTAACTCCAATTCAACTGCGTTTGTCAATATAATCTTCTTTACTCTATAAAGGCCTATGAACCTCTCCATCAGCTTTTTTGTTCTTCTACTAACTATTTGATATTTCAGATCTTTAATGCTGAGCACCACCAAGTCCTTTACTTTATACTCATTGACTTCTTCTTTCCACATATTTTTTCATCTCCTCCTGTGCTTTTTCTTGTACTGCCTTAGCTTTCTTCTGTATCTCTTTCATCCTTGTTACAAATTTCTCTGCTCTCCTATATTTCCTCTTCTTTCTCACTTTGAACCCCATCCTAGGATCTTGTCCATAGTTTACTTTAAAGAGCAATGTTTTTGTGCTTGAGTGTACTTTGTTGTTATATGCAAATTCTGCTGTTTCCAGCCAATCTGGCCATTGCTCTTGCCTATGATCTATGAACATCCTTAAATATTGCTTGAGCTCTTGGTTAACCCTCTCTATTTGTCCATCTGTTTGAGAGTAGAACACTGTAGACATCTTGCTTTCAATTCCCAGTATTTTGTTCAATTCTCTTATTAGTCCTGTTGCAAACTGTGGCCCTTTGTCCAATATGATACTTTTGGGTAGACTATGTAGTTTCCACATGTTGTTCCTGAACAACCTTGCTAACCCTTCTGCTGATGTTCTTTCTGTTGTTGGTATAAAGTGCTCCATTTTTGTCAGTCAGTTTACTACTACTAAGATCATGTCATATCCTTGAGCTAAAGGCAGTTTGGTAGTAAAGTCTGCTGATATATGTGTCCAGGGTTTTTCTGGAATAGAGTTAGATATTAATTTGCCAGCCAGCTATTCTGTGTGGTTTTTGTTCTTTTGATAGGAGTCATACCCTTCTACATATCTTTTTATCTCTTTTATTACTCCTGGCTGCCAGAAGTTTCTAGTGACTAGTTCCACTGTTTTCTATTGTCCTTTATGTTCTCCTGCCAGCATATTGTGATGTAATCTAATTATTTCTACTCTCAATATATTATCTTTAGGCACATATACCTTTTTCTCTTTGTATATTACACCATCTATTTCCCTCCACTCCTTATCTCTCAACATTTTCACTCCT
>Ga0153980_1001106_pt1 | contig 11560 bp, 5 predicted proteins | sample TSGA064MetaG_FD_104722 | JGI IMG/M metagenome (GOLD analysis project Ga0153980, IMG submission 104722) | Attine ant fungus gardens microbial communities from Georgia, USA - TSGA064 MetaG | ecosystem: Host-associated > Fungi > Mycelium > Unclassified | place: USA: Georgia, Magnolia Springs State... | reverse complement strand
GCGTATCTTCAGGAGCATTTACGCATATTATCCGGTTTTTATGGCATGTTACGGCCTTTGGATGGGGTTACCCCTTATCGGTTGGAGATGCAGGGCAAGTTGCAAGGTCCAGGTTTCAAGTCATTCTATCAATTCTGGGGCAGCAAATTGGCAGATCAGGTTCAAGCGGAAAGCAATTGTATTCTGAATCTGGCTTCCAAAGAGTATAGCAAAAACATCACGCCTTTTCTGAGCGAGGAAACCCGATTTATCACTTGTGTATTTGGACAAATGGTCGATGGGAAGCTTGTTGAAAAGGCAACGCGGGCCAAGATGGCCAGAGGTGAAATGGTGCGGTATATGGCAGAGCGGAAGATTACAGATGTGGAGGATGTCAGAAGCTTTGATCGGTTAGGTTTTGTTTTCTCAGAAGAGAAGTCGGATGAGAGTACTTATGTATTTATATATTCAGAGGGAGAGTAGCCTGTTTTCCGCTGATCACATATCAGAATGATAACTATTTATTTACTCAAAAGTCGCCAAATGGCGGCTTTTTTTATTTTTCAGGTAATAAATCTAAGTTATAGCCCAATTAGGAAAAACGATTAATTCAATTGAAATAGCATTTGAACTGCATTTAATCTTTAATTCTGTTTCGGATCAAGATAATTACAGGTTATATTAATTGTTATCTGAAAGGGAAAAGGAAAAAAATCCCTTAAAGTAGGGAGTAATTAACTATATCCTAAAATAAGGGAAATGACGATAATGATTTATTAGACTCCATTTATACATCTGTTTAGGAAGAGAATGGAGAAAAAACATAAAGGAGGAATATAAATTCCATGAGTTTAAGAAAAGGTTTTATTGTTTTTCTGATGGCTTTGTTGTTGATTGGAACCATGTATCCGACCAGCGGTTATGCGCTTTCGGATCAATCGGATACCATAATAACAACTGAAAGTAGCGCGGGGAATGTTGATGTTTCTATGAAGGAATCAGCTTTAACAGACGATGAATATCTGGATGGTATTGATCCAGACGTCCATGAAGAACCGGAAGGTGTAGACGAGGATGTTGAAGATATAGAAGATGCACCGACAGTAACGGAGGATACATATGAAGAGGATATGTTTTCTACCCAAGCCATGGCACTGGCGGGGGAAGAAGTCATAATCATGTATCCTGGTGATTCCTATAGTTTCACTAATAATGGAACCCGCGCTCGTTCCTTGAGCACAGATGCTGCGACATCGAGAAACAGTTCATATGATTATGCTGTTTATAAAGCAGATGGAAGTATTTCATCGGATAACATGAATTCGACGAGCAGTTTATCCGTAGGAGCAGGGTACACCACTGTCGTAACCTCAAGTGGAATTAATGCATTTACAGTAACCATACCTGCTGAATTTGCCTATAGTGTATCTGCGAATCCAGCCTTACATAGAGCGACCTTGTCCAAAGGTGAGAGCTATCGGTTCGTCAATGAAGGAACACAAACGAGGGCTGTGAGTGCGGATACCTCCACAGCCCAAGACCGGAAGTATGACTATGCCACGTACAAGGAAGATGGAAGCCTTGCTAGTTCGAACTTTGAATCAACCGGCAAACCATACTTAGGGGGAGGAAACGAGATCATTTTTACGGGGGCCGGAACACAGCCTGTCACCATTGGACTCCCTTACGAAGTCTATACGGGTGAATGGAGTGATGAACCTGCGTATACACGAGTGACTCTGCGCCAAGGCGAGAGTTACCAGTTCACCAATATCAGCGCTAAATCAGATGCACTCCAAAGTAATGGTTCCACCAAAGATAAGCATGACTATGTCGTTTATCTTCCGGATGGTACAGAACATTCCACGGGGACGAATACGTCCACCAAGCTTGGGGTAGCTTCGGGTAGAACCGCTGTGGTTACCTTGATTACGGCAACGCCAGTTACTTTTGGTGTACCCTACCGGACATTTGATGTTCAAAAAGCCGGTGGTGATGCCATTACTCGAATTACTGTATATCCTGGTGAATCCATGATTTTTCGGAACAATGGTTCCTTAGCGAATCCAATCAAAAACAATGCGAGCAGTACCAACGGAGCTCTCTTTGATTATATCCTGTATACATCAGAAGACGTTGTTCATTCGGATGGCTTCAACAAAAATACGAATCCAATCATTCGCTCACAAGGCTATGCGGTTGTAACCGTAGCTGGACAAGTCCCGATTGAGTTTAGTTACACGGATGATTTCTCGGTTGAAGAAAGCATGGAACCCGCATACCATCGCGTAACACTCAAACAGGGAGAAAGCGTGACATTTTGGAATAACAGTACCGCTCGGGAATATCTCGACAGTGATGCGTCCACCAGTCAAGGGCGGATCTTTGATTACGTCACCTATTATCCGGATGGCACGGAACGGAGTACACGAAAAGCAACAGCGGTTGAACCAGTTGTTTACTATGGAAATAAAGCAGTAGTCACGGGTGTATCTGCTCAACCTGTAACCATAGGTGCGATTTACACCATTTTTGATGTAGAGGATCGACCAAATGAAGCACTAAGTAAGATTACCGTGTCACCAGGCCAATCAGTCAAATTCCACAATGGGGGTTCACTCAGCAACCCAATACGGAGTAATGCTAAAAAAATAGGCACACTGTTTGATATTGTTGTGTATAAGGCAGATGGCAGAGCACATAGTGACAAATTTAATAGCAATGTAAGTATCGCTACCATTCCTTCCGGTGGTGAAGCTGTCGTTACCGTAGGAGGAAGTACACCTGTCTTATTTGAATACACGGATGATTTCTCTGTAGTGGATAGCCAGGAACCAGCATATCTGCGCGTGACGTTGAACAAAGGCGAGAGCTATGCGTTTACCAACATAAGCTCAGATTCGAAAAGGGTCCGAAATGATGCTTCCAGCAGCGCGGGGCGGGTGTACGATTACACGATTTACAACGTAGATGGAACAGTGTCAAGCAGTAGAACAGCAACAGCGATCGAGGCGTATGTCTTGGGTGGTAAAAAAGTTGTTGTTACCAACATCTCAGATCAACCCATAACGTATGGTGGGATTTACCGCGTTTTCCGTGGACAAGATGATCAAGTCCCTTCACCAGAATCGGAAATCACTGTTAAACAAGGGCAGAGCGCAGTATTTACGAATCCGAGTTCGGAACCTGCTCAAATTGAACGAATTGCAGGAGCAGCTTCCATTGTGGATTATACGGTCTACGACAAATCCAATAAAGCATTATATTTCGTGGAAGGTAAAAGTCATTCAACATGGGATATTCCTGCAGGTGCAACACTTGTCGTTACCGTAGTATCTACGGAACCTGTAACGATTCAATTTAATTCTCCTGTGACAGCCAGCTCAAGTAAGGAGCCTGCACTTATCAAGCGGAATTTGACTCCAAATAACACGCTCTTGTTCTCGAATACCTCACCTTATGAGGCTTTACTCGTTGGTTCTCCTTCTGAAGGAGGAACCTATGATTACGTTATTCGAAATCAGAATCAAGTTGTTGTTAAGGAAGGAAAGAACGCTACAGGAGGACAATTTGTACCTGGAAAGTCTGACATTCAGGTGCATAACGTGTCAGCCCAAACGCTGAAATTTGTAGGTGCTTATCGGCATTTTACGGTCAAGGAAGCGGAAGTGGAGTTTCTGACTTTGTATGAAAACACAGAAACGGCGCTTCCCACTGTTCAGCAAGGGAATGTGTACTACCGTTTTAACCCCTATAGTTCTGACAAGTATCGGATTGCGATAAAGGAATCAGGTGATTTTTCCGTTGAACCTCGGATCGAATTGTATTCAGATAAGGAACTGAGTATTCCGGTAGCTACTTCAATAGAGCAAGAACAGGTATATGGTGAGCAATATACCGTTCTTGAATGGGAGCTTCAAGGTGGACAGAATTATTATCTCAAGATAAGTGAAAAGGATGGAAAACCGATTCAGGGAGTCATAAAGGCAGCGTGGATGAACATTCGCAATGATAACAGCTATGAATACGGCTATGGCAATCAATTGCTTAAAGTCGTTCTATTTACAGGAGATCAAATTGTATTTGAGTATGATCGCAACGGTAATTTGACGAAACGCACGAAAAAGATCTTCCCATTTAATTAATGTTTGTCTAAATCTAGGTTGAGGTGATGGAGTGTTTAGGAAAATAACGATCATTTGGTTATGCGTCATATTGGTTCTTAGTGGATTCAGTTCTTTTGGATATGGAGGACAAGCAGCAGCGGCGGCAGAAGGGAAGGATTCAATTCCTTCTGCCACCTACATTACAATCCATAGTTTAAAAGAGCAATTTGGGGTCAAAGAAGACTGGATCGAACAGAAGCTAGATCAAGGTTACTCGTTGTACCAGTTGTATAAAGCTTTACAGACAGATCGCACAGGCGGCGGGGCTGCTGAAAAATGGCTAGAAGCACAAGAAATAAGCGAACCGATTCAAATGGAGGGGCTACGCCCTTCCGGATCATCACAGCAAAATAACTTCTCGATTAATGCTCTTAATGAGGATGCTCCAGGTACAGGAACAACCGTGGACGAAACTGGACTTAACCATGTAGATATCCGAGATGACGCATCGCTTTATATGACGTCTTATGGAGCAGAATCCATCTCAACTGCTACAGGGGAAATGATGATTCAGAGTACTGACCTTTCTCTACCTGGTCTCATTCCGTTTGATCTGACACGCGTCTATGACAGCGCTAGAGCGAGTGGACAGCTGGGCGTTGAATATGACGAAACGACACAGACGTATTCCAATATGGTTACGCCACGCAAGGAAGAACTCTCTGCTGGATTGGGGCAAGGATGGCGTTGGGACATTCCTTTCATGGAAAAGCGTGGCGATCATCAGTATATTCTGATTCCAGGAGTGGGCAATTACCGCTTAAACGCGAATCTGGAACTGGAAGGTTACGTATGGAATGACTTAACCGTTAAGCGAGATGCAACCGTGACTGTTAATGGCGTATCTAGCAGTTATCGTCTATCCATCCGTAACGGCTACGATTATCTTTTTAATGAAGCCGGAGAGCTGTTGCAAATTACAGATGGCTACCGCAATACCGTGGATTTTCACTATACAACATTGAACGGAAACCAAGCTATTGCACGAATTGAAAACAGTGAAGGTCAGGCGCTGACATTTGCTTATGACAACCTGAAGGTTACTGTACAGCTTGCCGGAACGGATCGAAAAGCAACATACACGCAACGCGAGGACGAAGGCATTCGCATTTTGCGAGAATACACGGATGCTCTTGATCGGACAACGACGTATACGTATTATTATCCGGAATCCAAATTCAACTTTTTACCTGAGTTGCAAAGCAACCAAAATGCTCAAGGTGTGATGCATACAGCGTTGCTATCGCGTATTACAAGTCCTTCATCAGCTATAACAGATTATGCATATATTCCGGCGCTGAAGCAGATCGGCGAAGCTTCTTCCTATTTCGTCTTTAAAGTCAGAGAGCGTAAGAGCCATTTTAGTACAACGGAAGGCGAAGGCGTTCTGGATAAGGTTAACTTTGAGTACTCTGGAGAAGATCTGGACACTTACGGTCAATCTGCAACATGGACCACGAAAGTGAAAGCAGAGAACACTGTAGATACTTGGACGTTCTCCAAAACGTTTAGCGCTGCAGCGCATCCAGATTTGGTTCACGCAGATAAGCACACGTTAACTGGAGATGACGTGATTTATTCCACGGAGTTGCAGTACGATAACCAGACGAAGCGAAACCTTCCGACTCAAATGACGGAGTGGGTTAGTGAGGGGGGACGTGCAGGCGAGAAGCTAACCACGACCATGACCTACGATGCCAATGGAATGGTGACGTCCGAAAAACAAAGCACAGGACAGGAAACTACCTATGCGTACGAAACTGGAAAAGCGCCGTATAACTGGATCAAACCTGTACGATTCACCACCAAGGTAAACAGTACGTTGGAAAGGTACACTGAAATAACATACAATAATCAAGGCCATATGTTGCAGACCTCCACCAAAAATGGATATGGCGGACAATTGCTCACGGATTCGGAAGTGAAAATTGATGATAAAGGACGTATCAGCAGTTCAACTGACAAAGGCGGTATGCTGGCTAAAGATAGCACTGCTACATTCAGCTACCAATCTAATGCAGGGCATTTGTTGGAATCGACATCGACGGTTGTACATGATGCCATTGGTAAAGAAGAATCTCTTGTGGTGTCGTATAGCTATACGCCTTCCGGTGAACTGGAGACAACGACGAATGCTTCCGGAGAGCAGGAAACAATTCAATACGACAAGGCAGGGCGTCTAATTCAAATTAAGCATGCCGATGGTACACAATCGACGACCGCATACGATGATACAAATAACATCATTACAAGCACATCGCCAGACGGCATTGTGACTTTCGAGCGATACAATCCATTAGGTTTACTCGTGGAAGAGCAAACGGCGGACGCAACATATAAATATGCCTATGATGGCGAAGGAAACGTGACGGCTTCGGAAGATGCTGAGGGGAATGTGACGAGGTATGTGGTCAACGCGTTTGGGCAAACGACAGAGACCCAATATCCCGATGGAACTTCGGATACAACAACGATTGATCCTGCTGGTCAAACCATAACGGTTCAGGATGCTTCAGGGTATAAAACTCGTGAAAAGAAAGACTTGCTGGGACGCACAACAGCAGTAGAGGAATATCGAGACGGCGCATTTGTACCTTTGCAGCAAAGTGAATATGACCTCAGCGGAAACGTGACTGCTTCTATTGATGGTAATGGGGAGCGCACAACATATACGTACGATGCGCTCGGACAAATTGCAACGGCAACCACGCCCAAACAAGAAACCAGCCGATATTTTTACAGCTATCAGGGCCAGGTGACCCAAGTTGTATTTGCTAACGGGCAAACGGTGACCAAACAATATGATGAACTGGGCCGGATCATCAAGCAGACTCCACCGACGTTGGATGGTTCTGCGACTACCTTTTATTATGATAAAAAGAGCAATCTGATCAAAAAGCAGGATCGGCTCGGGAAAATCACCGAGTATACGTATAACAGCGACAACATGCTTACAGGGTTCAAAGGACCGGATACCTCTGTATCGTATACGTACGACGAGATGGGTCGTAGAACGTCGATGGCAGATGATCACGGCAAAACAACCTATTCATACCGTGATACGGACGGTGTGCTCAGTGGGCTCGCCTTCCCGGATGGAACCAAGCTTGAATATGAAAACAATACTCAGCAGCGGTTGGGATATACCCTTACTGATGTAAACGAACAATCCTTACGGATACACGGTGAACTGGACACGATGAACCGGGTCACTTCCATGGATATCACCTCGGGAACGGGTGGCGCTTCAGCACTCGCAGCATCGGCCCAAACGCCTGTGGATCGAATCACCTTTAGTTATACGTCAAACAGTTTGCTGGAAAAAGTATCGTTTGGGAAAGGCCTTAGCACAAGCTATCAGTTTGATGGCTATGATCTGTCAGGAGTCACCGTTTCCCAAGGAACGACATCCATTCATCAATTCGACTATGAATACGATGGAAACAAAAACATCACGTCCCGTACTCAGAATGGGACAAGCGATCGGTTTACGTATGATGAACTTAGTCGCATCCAAACGGAATCGGGTTCGCTACAGGAAACCTACACGTATGATTCGAATGGCAACCGGTACAGTACCGGCAGTGGTAAGGTATACGGACTGAAAGATGCAGAATATACCTATGACAGTCAGAACCGGTTGGTTAAAGCAGCCGGGGAAGGCAAAACAGTAACCTATAGCTATAACGGGGATGGTTTGCTGTACGAACGCACCGAAGGTGACAAAACGACTCGTTATTACTACGATGAAGAAGCCAAACTCATGGCGGAAGCCCAAGTGACGTCCGGGAAAACTGAACTAACCTATGCTTATATCTATGACCTGTATGGTCAACTATGGGCACGTCAGGAGAAGCAAACTGGAAAATTGGAATACTACCAGTTCAATGGGCATGGCGATGTAGTCGGACTTGTGGATGATGCTGGTCAAGTATTGAACGAGTACACTTATGACATATGGGGTGGACCACTCACAACGGAAGAAACGGTTCCAAATGTTCTGCGCTATGCTGGTGAATATTGGGATGAAACAACAGGGCTTCAGTATCTACGAGCTCGTTGGTACGATCCAGGCATGGCACGATTTATTGGCGAGGATACGTATGAGGGGGAACTGAACGATCCGTTGAGTTTGAACCTGTATTCATATGTCAGTAATAACCCGTTAAAGTATGTGGATCCTAGCGGCAATATGGCAGAGCCTTACTATGCTCAAGAACTCAGACATATGCTGAAGGATGCTAAAGCGAAAGGTTATAAAATAAATACTTCAAATTATAATCTGTATAAGAATACAATTCGAGATCGCTACGGCTTTAACTCTTTTTTAGATAAGAATCGGTATAATTACTTGTATGATATGGCATTGGGTAGAAGCCCTTATACTAAGTCTGCAGGTAATATTAGTTGGGCGACTGAACAGTTAGTAAGTGCGTTGATTAAAGGAAAAGAAGCAGAATATATTGCAGCACTTGCAATGGGACTTGTTCCAGGTGCGGTTGGTAAAACGAAAGCTCCTGCATTGAGATATGCCCTAAAATCACAAGATTTAGATTGGAGAGGTGCGGGAAAGTCCTGGAGGGATGCGGTTGACTTAGCGTTTAGAAAAACAGGTGTTGATAAAAGTGAATTTACAGCAACTAAATGGGCAAAAGATGCGAATGGAAAATCATTCCCGGTGGAATGGCGTTCAAAAAACGGGTCAGAAGTTAGTATCGACTATTCGCATTATGGAGTGGACAGAAACGGAAACTGGGCTTCCGGCCCTGACGCGCCACATGTTGGTTGGCAAACCCCAGGTAAAAAGAACACAGTAGGACATATAATACTTGATTCTGTACCATTTGGAAGACCGCCAAATAAATAATTCAATGGGAGGACATATGTGGGACATTAAAGAACAAATATTGACTGCATCAAGCAAATTAGACATTGAATTAAATATTTTACCCAAAGAAGAAGCAGAAGACATCAAGCAGAGCATCATGAATAAATACTTGGAAGAAGGTATGTCACGTAATTTTCCACTTTTCGAAAGATTACATGATTATGTGGGGATTGACGTTCCAGATTCTTGGATGTGGATAGCCAATTTCATAAAAAAAACTCCAGTAATATTATTTTTCAATCCGGAGGATGAAAAAGAATATTACAGATTAAACAGTGGAGAGGATGTTGTTTCAATTATCGACGAAATATTCAATGTCGAGTTTTATGTAACAAACCTTGATACCGAATATTTATTAGGGTATAATCACTCACAATGTTTGGTTGCTTCTGGAGCAGCGTCGTCCTGGCTAGAGAACCATGAGGGATATAAAGCAAGATATAATAAGTAAATCACAAAGAAGATCTTGATGGGGAAAACCCCTTTAAGATCTTCTTCTTGTACACCCTACCACCAGTGTGCAAATGAATCCGATGGCTATGACAAAATGAACTTAACGAATCAAAAGACTAGTGATGAAACATGTGATTTGAAAAAGGCTTTGAATGGAAAATAGGAGTTTGAAGAATGGAAAGTGACATTTTAATAAATCATTTCCTGAGATCGTTCCCTACATTCCACGATCGTTATTTAGAGCACTTGGATTTTAATCAAGAGTTTCTAGGGCATGTGTTTTTTGGAGATGAAGTGTCTACCTATGTTGAAGGATTGCTTCGTGAAAATGATGACATAGAACAAATTGAAAAGTTCTTCGACTTTTTTGAATGGATGGCGACTCAACGAATCTTTATATCGTACAAGTGTTATCTACTACAATATTGTATAATCTTGGTGGGCATACGGATATTCTTAAAAAAGCACAAAGTTATATGAAGCCATATACTAAAAAACTCTCTCAAGAAATAGAAGATTTACATTCAGGGAAATACTTTTCATAAAATAATAGACTAGAGTTTATTTGGAATTTTATGTTTTATTGCAGATCAACGCTGATTTTAATCATTGGGGAATTCTGAGGAATTCCCTTCTTTTTAGGTAATATATACAGAAATTTAAGGATACATGTACGACATGCAACCAAGTAGATAGTATTGGAACAAGTCATCATCAAATACATACAGAGGACAAGTATCAGAATAATCAGACCTTGGGGATGGTAGTGTAGCATGTAGCTTCATGTCTGGTGTGGAGGTGAAGGAGTGTCGACTTGGATTAAATTTATATGGATTGCAACTACCTTAATTAATTTATCAGTATTTATTTGGTTTTTAGTTGGAGCGACGTCTAATTTCCAAAGATCCCTGGATTTAATTGGCATGCCGATCATGCTTTTCTATGGAATACCTTCTCTAATTGTTAATGTGATCTCGATTGTAATTCTCATAAAAAAATGGAATTCTCAGCTAAGTGTAAGTACCATGATTGTGGGGGGAGTGTTCATCTTTATACTGTTGTTCTGTACTCCTGCTTTTGTAACTGCATTACAAAATACGGTGAAATCAGATCAAGTAGAAAGTGATCCGGTTAGTTACACATCTGATCAGAAGTACCAGTATAATATCGAATTAATCAACATTTCACAGAGAAATAATCAGGTTAATTTAATTGTAAAAGATGTTTCTGGTAAAGCTGAAAAGAAAGCCATTCCATTAGATCTGGACAATGAAGAGATAATTGCTTTAACCACTGGACCGGGATTCAATTGGCAGTGGGCCGTATTAGAACCTACAGAAAAACCTGAATTATACACGCTTACAACTACCGAAAAGTTAGGTGTGCATAAGGTCTATATGATTGATATTGTAAAAGGGTCTTCGCAAGAAATTAAGTGAATAGACAAACAGCATTTGAATTCCTTCTTGTTTGGTGATGTCCAAGTTCTAAGCTAATGAATATTTTGAATGGTTTGTTTTAATCGCTTCGCAGAGAATTGAAACATTACAAAAAAATATTATTTTGCTAACAATAATAAATTGATAATGCGTTCTTTAATTACGATGAACAAGCCAGTCCGCTAGTGGGCTGGTTTGTTCATTTTTGTAGTTCTTTTGAGGAACACCACGATACAAAAAAATGGGATTTGAAATTGGAATCATCAAACCATTGCTGTAGAATGAAAAAGTCTAAAGTATAACGGTAGATTAAGGGATGAATCAGCATGGTAAGGATTATTATTTCACCTGCCAAAAGATGAAGATCTACACGGATAGTATTGCTAGCGAGCAGAACCATACTCAAAGCGATGTGGAAGTGTAACAATGCAATCGCCGAACAGAACGTAGAGCGGATTCGGAATATGAATATAAAAGCAAATCTTACGCCGGCCATTTATGCCTACGAGGGCATTCAGTATCAGTATATGGCGCCAGGTGTTTTTCAAAATGAGGAACTGGCGTATCTTCAGGAGCATTTACGCATATTATCCGGTTTTTATGGCATGTTACGGCCTTTGGATGGGGTTACCCCT
>Ga0153980_1001105_pt1 | contig 11562 bp, 11 predicted proteins | sample TSGA064MetaG_FD_104722 | JGI IMG/M metagenome (GOLD analysis project Ga0153980, IMG submission 104722) | Attine ant fungus gardens microbial communities from Georgia, USA - TSGA064 MetaG | ecosystem: Host-associated > Fungi > Mycelium > Unclassified | place: USA: Georgia, Magnolia Springs State... | reverse complement strand
TTTAAATTATAATCAATAAAACATCAATAGAGGCGGGCTTTAGCCCGCCTTAAAAATAGACCAAACCATAAAACAAAATACAATGTCTCCAATTATTTCAGTTTCCGAATTAAAAGAAAATTTCCAAAAAGAAAATCTTGTTATTCTTGATGCAAGAGTTGGAAAAGATATTGCTCAAACTTACCTTCAAAGCCATATTAAGGGAGCAAAATTCATAGACCTTGATAAAGATCTGGCAGAAATAGGTAAAGACGCTGCTTTTGGAGGAAGACATCCGCTTCCGGATATTCAAAATTTTGCAGAAATACTTTCAAATATTGGAATTTCTGAAAATTCTCATGTCGTTATTTATGATGATAAAAATGGAGGTAATGCGGCTGCAAGAGCCTGGTGGATGCTAAAATCTTTTGGAATTGACAATGTTCAGGTTTTAAATGGCGGAATTCAGGCTGCAGAGAAAGGAGGAGTAGAATTTTCATTTGGAAATGAACATTTTGAGACAACTTCATTACTTAAGAGAGATCATTGGCTTCTTCCTGTTGTACATCTGGAAGAGGTTGAACGTGAACTTCAAAAAGGTTCTTCAACAGTGATTGACGTAAGAGATGCTTACCGTTATAAAGGAGAATCTGAGCCCATTGATTTAGTGGCAGGACATATTCCAGGAGCTATTAATATTCCTTTTTCTGAAAATCTTGATGAAACCGGAAACTTTTTGTCGCCGGAAGTTTTAAAAGAAAAATACTCGAAACTACTGGAAAATGCTTCTAAGGATTTGATCATTCACTGTGGATCAGGAGTTACGGCGTGCCATACCATATTAGCCTTATATTATGCTGGATTTCAGATTCCTAAGCTGTATGTAGGTTCCTGGAGTGAATGGAGCAGAAGGGAAGGCAAAGAAATTGCAAAAGAAATATAATCCATCTGTTTTGATCATATAAAAATAAAAGGCTGTCATTTATGACAGCCTTTTGTATGGTATTTGAGAATTAAAGCATTCCCAATTCAAACTTCGCTTCCTCGCTCATCATATCCTTGTTCCAGCTAGGTTCAAAAGTAAGCTCTAAATCAACGCTTTTTACACCCTCTACTTCTGAAGCCTTATCCTTAACCTCCTGAGGGAGTGTTTCAGCAACAGGACAGTTTGGAGTGGTAAGCGTCATGATAATTTTTACATCACCCTCATCGGAGATCTGTACATCGTATATTAGTCCGAGTTCGTAAATATCCACGGGAATTTCCGGGTCGTAAACGGTTTTAAGTACACTTATAATCTCTTCTCCGATATCAGCAATTTGATCGTCTGTAAATTTCATTTTTTAATCTAGATTGATATTCCTTTTCAACAAATCTTCCTGACGCATGCGCCGGAAAACATTTGCCAAAGTTAAGACATCTTTTTCACAATAGTCAACTATTCGCTGCAAGTCTTTTTCTATGTAGTAGATTGATGAAACCATTGAACCGTCTATATCATCTTTAGGAGTAGGAATTCCAAACACATGAGCCAGTAATTCCAGAGAAACAAAGCTCTTATAATCTCCGAATTTCCAAAGCTCCATCGTATCAATATGCGGAACTTCCCATGGCTTCTTTCCAAACATCTGAAAAGGAACAGGAGGCATCATTCCATTAATAAGAAATCTCCTTGCAATCCAGGGAAAGTCAAACTCCTTCCCATTATGGGCACAGAGAATGATGTCCCGAAGTCTTGGACTGTTAAAAATCTCACCGAATTCCTGAAGCATCTTCTTTTCATCATGTCCCGAAAAGCTTTTGATTTTCAGGGTGTCATTTTTTTCAAGCATTCCGATAGTGATGCAGATGATTTTACCGAATTCCGCCATTATGCCAGCGCGGTCATAAAATTCTGCTGCAGAAATATCATCTTTTCGCTGGAATTTTGTCTTTTTATCCCATAATTTTTGATCCGTTTCGGGAAGCTCCTCCCATGATCCCGACTGCGGAACGGTTTCAATATCAATGAATAAAACTTTTTCTAAAGGAATATTTTGTATCATGTGTGTTTGTTTTTATTATCCAACCTGCATTCCGTTGGTTACAGGCAATGAAGCCGTTAAAAGGGTGACATCACTTTTGTTTTCCCCATATACGCCCAAGACTAAGCATTCGCTAAAGAAATTCGCGATTTGCTTTTTAGGGAAATTTACTACAGCTAAAATTTGTTTTCCCACCAATTCCTCTTTGGTGTATAATGAAGTAATCTGTGCGGATGATTTTTTGATGCCCAGATCTCCAAAATCTATTTCAAGCTGGTAAGAAGGATTTCTGGCTTTTTCAAAATCATTGACAGAAACGATGGTTCCGCATCGCATATCTATTTTTTCAAAATCTGTCCAGGATATTTCTGGTTTTATTGTCATGGTAATGAATTAATTAAGTGTTCGATTTCTATTTTTTGTTCCACATATTTCTGCTGTAAGGTAGAACCTTCGCCCATTCTTCTGTAATACTCCAGTGCTTTGTTTCCGAAGAATTTTTTATGAAAATCTGTGACTTCAGGAATCTGAGGGAAAACTTTATGGAAAAGCATTTCAGAATACGCCTGAAATTCTCTTTCATTCTTATCTTCAATAATGTGTCCCGGAGCCTTTTGGCGTACATGGAGCATTTCGTGGGCAATCATATTCAGGACGAGGCTCAGATCAAAATCAAACAGGTTTCTAGGAATCATCACTTTTTGAGGTTTCCCCAGCTCTCCTTCTGCCGTTAGGAGCATTGAATTCGGGGAAAGCTCTTCCCGAAAGCCAAAGCCTCCAAAATTTTCATGTTCTAATCCAAAAGAATGAATTAAAAACTGTGCAGCATCTATAATCTGATTGTGTTCCTTGTAAGCATCAAGGTGCAGATTAATCTGTTCGAAGTTCATTCAGAATATGTTTTTTAACAAATGTATTAAAATATTGAAAACTAGAATGAATTTGAAAAGAGTAAAATTGTTGTTGCTCCGTAAACTATATCACTTTTCAAAATAAAATCAATTGAAATTCAAGGAGGTAAACTGAATTTTACCTTCTTTAAATCAGTTGTTTATGAAAAAAATAAATCTTTTTAATCATTTTGGTGCAAGATTTTTCCAAAGTCGGGTTTATATAGATGAGTACTCAAAATAATTAATGTTTAATGTAAAAAATAGTGTAATGAAGAAATTGACAGTGCTTAAGGCCTTAACAACCGTTTTAATCCTATTGGTAAGTTTTTCTATGATCTCCTGTAAAGATGATGATGTGGAAATTCTGCCCGTAAAATTAGAAGATGTTAATGGCAATTATAAAGGAAGGCTTGTAATTACCCAGGGAATTATGAAAACGGAGAGAATAATGGATTTTAAAGTAAAAAAAGATACCATCACATTTGCCGAATTTCCAATAAGAGAAATTGTAAAATCAGTGGTGAAAGATCCTGTAAAAGCGGAAGCAGCTATAACAGCTATAGGAAAAGTGAAATACAATCTAAAGTTTACTTCAAAAATAAATACGGATAAGAATATTGTAGAACTTAGTTTTGCCCCCAATACGCTGGAAATTCAGATTCCTGTAGACGGGATTAACAAAAAAACAATAGTTACTATTGCTGCTAAGCAGAAAGGGTTTTATGTAGGGCAGGACCGATCTCTACGATATGGATTGCTGGCAGAAAAAATAACCGTTGATGGAACACCACTCAGTACGTATGAGGTTATTAATTATGATTTTCCTTATTGTATTAAGAACTAAATAATAGATGCTGTGAAAATAGATTGTGTTTTTATAAGATGCAATCTATTTTTGCTTTACAATTTTAATCAGTCGTTCAGAGGGACGCGAGGATATTACATGGAAGAAAACAAGGAGCAGATTTTGGTACAACACCTTCTATTGAAGGAAGAGGCCGCGTGGAAAGAGCTTTTCGGAGCATATTCCCGGAATCTTACCTATGTGTGCTCCCGTTATATCATCGGAAAAGAAGATGTACATGATGTTCTTCAAAACAGTTTTATCAAAATGTTCCGGTCGATAGAATCTTTTGAATACCGGGGAAATGGTTCGCTGAAAGCATGGATGACCAGAATTGTGGTCAATGAATCATTGAAATACCTTAAACAAAACTCTGAATTGAAATATGTTAATCATGAATGTGAATTTCCTGATATTCCTATTGAAGAGGAGCCCAATCTTGAAGAAATCCCGCAAACCGTGATTATGAAAATGATCCGCCTGCTTCCTGATGGGTACAGAACTGTTTTTAACCTGTATGTATTTGAGGAAAAAAGCCATAAAGAAATTGCAGCGCTTTTAGGAATAGCAGAAAACTCTTCTGCTTCCCAGTTTCACAGGGCTAAAGCAATGCTTGCTCAGAAAATTAAAGAATATAAAATGTCAAAAAAAGCGCAATATGAGTAATCAATGGTTAAATGATCTGCGCAAAAAGATGGAAGATCATGAACAGGATGTTCCGGATGGATTGTGGGAAGATATTGGAAATGAATTATTTTCTGATGAAGATGAAAATATGTTCCCAGGTATCATTCTGGATGATGATATTCAGGAAAGGAAGAAAATTTCAGGGATCAGGAATCCATCATTACTTTATCGTATTGGTGGTGTGGCGGCCGCTATAGTAGTGATCTTTTTTGTCAGCAAAAAACTTTGGAATTCAAACCCTGGAACAGGATTTATAAAGAAAGTTGCAACGTCTCAAACTAAGAATGAAAAAGCAGAAAATAATAATCCGTTAAATAATACACAGAATTCAAATGCAGAAGGATATTCAGATTCAGGTATCGATTTAAAAAATAATAATTTAAGTCATCCCATAGAAAGCTCAACTTTAAATACTATGGCTTATGAAAATATTGAAAATAAGGCCATAAACAGCAGTGCAGATATCTTTGGAGATGCAAAAAATGACGTTCAGAATACAGAAAACGTATTCAGTAAAAATAATCCGATAATAGAAAATCGTTCTCCTGTTAATGAGAATAAGCAGGCTGATAGCGAAGAGCTTATAACTCAACCGGAAAGTAAATTACCGGAAAAATATGCTGCTGTTGAAAAAATGAAATTGGGAAAAAAACATGATAAAAAAGCATGGATGCTGAGCATGCTGACCGGAAATGCATCCTCCAACGCTGCTGAACAGCAATTTCCCGGATATGCCACCATGAGCGGAAGCCCGATGAGTATCGATCAGGTATGGAGCAGCGCCAATTATGACGATGATCCTCTGATGGAAATATTACTGGCCAATCAAAATCAGCAGGTTGAAGCAAAGCTCAGACATAAAATTCCCATTACACTGGGAGTTTCTCTCTATTATAATTTAGGAAAAAAGTGGGGCATAGGAACAGGGATTAATTATACCAAACTCTCATCTGAGCTGCATTCCGGAAGTGCTTCCAATTATATAAAAGGCGATCAGGCTATTCATTATCTGGGCATACCGGTTCAGATCAATTATACGGTCATTAAAAAAGGGCCATTTACAGGATATGCTACTGCGGGAGCTCTTGTTGAAAAAGCTGTAGCAGGAACGCTTAAAACAAAATATGTTGTCAATGACGAGATAAAAGAAATTTCAGAGGAACGACTGAATATAAAACCTATACAGTTTTCCGTCAATACCGGAGTTGGGGTACAGCTTAAAGTCATCGATAAGTTTGGTATTTATGCAGAGCCGGGTATTGGCTATCATTTCAAAGACAATAGTGCCCTTAATACAATTTATAAGGAAAAGCCTCTGAATTTCAATGTGAAATTCGGCATCAGACTGATGATCGACTAATAAAGCATCCTGAATAAAAACATCACCCAATAAATATTTTAATATGAAAACAAAACTAATTCTTTTCGCTTTTTTATTCTTTAGTATATTGAATATCAATGCACAATGTGTTCCCGTTATTACCAGCCCAAGGCTTGGAGCCCAGTTTGCAGATAAAATTGTGTTCTGCGGTACAGAGACTGAAACCCTTTCAACCACCCAGCCATTTGCCACCTATCAATGGTATAAGCAGCAATGGGCCTGGCAATTACCCAATGCCAATCCCTGGGTAGCATTACCTTCAGCGACCTCTCAAAGCTTAACGATCAATGGAAATGACGATATGCTTTATAATTTTAAAGTGGTGGTTACCCAGAATGATTGTATGGCAGAAAGTACACCCGTTATGGCCGACGGATTTGCCTATTCCCTTCCTGCAATGTTAACCACTTTTACGCCGGGAACCTTTCAGCAGGTTGATGCTGGAGAGTATAACGTTTGTAAAGGTGCTCCTGTGACGTTTGAAAATGTATTTCCTGTTTTATATGGTACTCATACATGGTATAAGTGTACACCAGGGGCAATTCCTCCCGTTGCGGGTGATCCCTGTATTGTAAATGGAGTTTCCGGAAGTTCTTACACGGCCACAGAATCTGGAAGCTATGGATTTTATGCCTGTACCGCTTATTGTCCCGATCAGTGCGAATTTTTAGGATTAGGAGGGTTTGTACAGCTGAATTACGGCAACTGGGGTTTTTGCAGCTTAGGAACAGGAGAAACAAAACAGAAACAGAATAGTTTACAGATATATCCCAATCCTACGGCGCAATTTATTTACATAGGGAAAGAATCCGATAGGGTCTATAAAGAAATCTCAATAATTGATGTGTCCGGAAAACTTGTTCTGCAGAAAAATGACCATCAATTCAGCCAGGCAATAGATGTCAGCCAGTTGGTACCTGGAAACTACATCATTGTTTCTAAAGATTCCGCAGGAAATATATATAAAAATAAATTTATAAAGAAATAGGAAGATCATACTCCCTAGTAGTTAGTTTTTTAATAATTGGTGAGCCGGTGCAGTATTGTATCGGCTTATTTTCAATAAATAAATTAAAAAATATTGAAAAGATCATTGATTTTTTTCAACTGAAATAGGAATTTTCCTAAATAAAATATGAATTATTTTTACCTAAAAACACCATCATGCTGATCAAAATTTATGGCAGTGCAATTCATGGCGTTGCCGCCCAAACGATTACCATCGAAGTCAATGTAGACAATGGAATAGGCTACCATTTGGTTGGCCTTGCCGATAACGCAATCAAAGAAAGCAGTTACAGGATTTCAGCTGCTTTAAAAAATGTAGGCTATAAAATTCCGGGAAAGAAAATCACCATCAATATGGCACCTGCAGATCTGAGGAAAGAAGGAGCGGCTTATGACCTGAGCATTGCTGTTGGAATCTTAGCGGCTTCAGATCAGATTATGGCAGAAAATATTCAGGACTATGTCATTATGGGAGAGCTTTCACTGGATGGAAGTTTACAGCCTGTCAGAGGAGTTCTTCCCATCGCTATCCAGGCCAGAGAAGAAGGTTTTAAAGGAATTATTCTTCCTATGCAAAATACCCGTGAAGCAGCAATAGTGAACAATATCCACGTATATGGAGCCGAAAACATCAAAGAAGTCATTGACTTTTTTAATGAGGGCAAAGAACTGCAGAAAGTAATGCTGGATACCAAAAAAGAGTTCCAGGAAAAAATAAACGATTTCCCATTTGATTTTTCTGAAGTGAAAGGACAGGAAACAGCGAAAAGAGCAATGGAAGTTGCTGCTGCAGGTGGGCATAACATTATTCTGATCGGTCCTCCAGGAAGTGGCAAAACCATGTTGGCCAAACGGATTCCAAGTATTCTGCCACCTTTGACGTTGAAAGAAGCGCTGGAAACCACAAAAATCCATTCCGTAGCCGGAAAGATGGGAGCAGAAACCTCTTTGATGACTGTACGCCCCTTCAGATCTCCACATCACACCATTTCAGATGTGGCTTTGGTTGGTGGTGGCAGCTATCCTCAGCCAGGAGAGATTTCCCTTGCCCATAATGGTGTTCTGTTCCTTGATGAAATGCCGGAATTTAAAAGAACCGTTCTTGAAGTGATGCGTCAGCCTCTCGAAGATCGGGAAGTTACCATTTCGAGAGCACGTTTTACTGTAAATTATCCGGCGAGCTTTATGCTGGTAGCTTCCATGAATCCAAGTCCCAGTGGATTTTTTCCCGACGATCCCAACAATACCTCATCGATATACGAAATGCAGCGTTATATGAATAAACTTTCAGGTCCACTGCTGGACCGTATCGATATTCATATTGAAGTTCAGAAGGTAGAATTTGAAAAGCTGTCTGAAAAAAGGAAAGGAGAGGAAAGTACAGATATCAGAGCCCGGGTATTATTGGCCCGTGACATGCAGAATGAGCGATATAAAGCACTTAATATCAGTTATAATGCCCAAATGGGACCTAAGGAGATTGAAGCATTTTGTGATTTGGATGAAGCCTCATTTACTCTCATCAAATTAGCTATGGAAAAACTGAACCTTTCCGCAAGAGCTTATGATAGAATTCTGAAAGTATCAAGAACAATAGCTGATCTGGAAGGATCTGATTTGATTTTATCTCACCATGTTTCAGAAGCCATACAGTACCGGAGCTTGGATAGGGAATTTTGGAATGTGTAATTTTTTACAACCCCTGTTTCTTTTATTTTCGATAATGGGTTTCAACGTGGAAAAAGGATAGTGCTCGAAATATCCTGACTTTGATGTTTATTTTTGTGGTATTATGTCATATGTGGATAAAAGATTATGTAAATGTTAAATTAATTCAAATTATGATGGTAAAATGATTTTTGCAATCTATTTATTTCTATATTTAGAGAATTAAAGCGAAACCTGAAAAGCTAATAGAGTAAGGACCAAAACATTAATAACTATTTATGAAAAATCTGCAAAAATTAACAAGAGAAAACATGAAATCTGTACAGGGAGGATTTGCTTGCTACTGTAACGGAAAATACATGGGAGAATATTCTTCTGTAACGGCATGTACAGGAGCTTGTGGAGTAAATACTGAGCCTACTACACCTACAACGCCAACCACGCCAACCACTCCTGTATTGACAGCATAGTCAAATTTATTTTTTGTTAAGCTGCCCTCAGCTTCTTTGGGCAGCTTTTATTATATCATTTTTTATTAATTCCTTTTCATAAAGATTTTCGGATGGTATAAAATGATAATATGGACATCGTTATAATTGCAAATCTGGCAGACTTTTTTATTTATTATGTTAAATCAGAAGGGAAAATTTACCAAGAATCTACCTTCAGACAAATTTATAATATGGTATTTACCTAAAGAAAAGAAGGTTTAAAAGAAAGATACAATTTCTTTCAACAGAAGTATGAATCCACCATTTGCAGATTGTTCGGATATATTTTAAACACCAAATCACAAAACTAATATGAAACCAAATTCAACGGCACAAACACCATCAAAACCAGTAATATTACTGTCTCCTGAAGATAAAGCAAAACTTTTGCATGAATTTAACAGAACAGCTTGGGATTACGAACAGCGGGAAACTCTGGTTTCACTGTTCAAAAGGCAGGTTGATCTGTATCCTGATCATATAGCGGTTGTGTATCAGGATCTAACGATCACTTATCGGGAGCTGGACGAGAAAAGCAATCAGCTTGCCCATACGTTATTAAAAAAAGGAATAAAAGAGGGAATCTATGTTCCGGTATGGCTTGACCGTTCTTTGGAATGGGTTATTGCCATTCTTGGAATTCTGAAAACCGGAGCTGCATACGTTCCTATAGATCAGGCATATCCGGTAAAGAGGGTCGAATATATTCTTTCGGATACCTCAGCTAAAATAATGATTGCCAATACACGATTGGGCAAATTTTTAACTGAAAATACCCATGTGGAAATACTGTATGCAGATCACCCAGAATCTCTTGCAGAGATGCCTAAGCATACGCCTGATATCAAGCTGCATGAAGAGGCATTGGCTTATACGATCTATACTTCGGGATCTACCGGCAATCCAAAAGGGGTAATGGTGACCCATCACAGTATTCAGCATTTGGTAAGCTGGCATAATCAGCATTTTCAGGTAGGTCATACTTCAAGGCTTAGTTTGGTTGCCGGGTTGGCATTTGATATATCCGTATGGGAAACATGGTCAGCGCTTACTTCAGGTGCTACGCTTTTTATAGCAGATAATGAGGAACGGACAGAAGCTTCAGCCTTAGCGGAATATTATTATAAAAACCATATCACCCATGGATTTGTACCTACTGTTCTCGCTCCGGCAGTAGTTGCTTGTACAAAGAACTATGATGATCTGAAATTGAAATATCTGTTCACAGCTGGAGAAAAGCTTAAACCAGTATTAACGAATGGATTAAGCTATGAACTGATTGATTATTACGGACCTACCGAATGTACGGTATATGCTACTTTTAAAAAAGTTAAAGATGAAAATGGACAATACGTATCATCAATTGGTAAGCCTATAGCAAATACCCAGGCGTATATTTTAGGACAACAGCTGGAATTGCTGCCCGTAGGAGCAACAGGAGAATTGTATATTGGGGGAACGTTACTGGCAAAAGGATATTTAAATAATGAAGAGCTTACAGCCTCCAAATTTATTGAAAGCCCGTTTAAGGAAAAAGAAAAGCTATACAGTACGGGAGATCTCGCCAGATGGTCGCCGGAAGGAGACATTCAGTTTTTAGGAAGAATGGATAACCAGGTGAAGATCCGTGGTTTTCGTGTTGAATTAGGTGAAATTGAACGTACTCTCACCAGACTGAATGATATACAGGAAGCTATAGTCATTACAAAAGATACTGCCGGCAGCAATAAATATCTGGTTGCTTTTATAGTAGTGAAACCTGGCGTAAAGAAAGATACTGCATTGATCAGAAATCAGCTTAAAGAAGAATTACCCGGATATATGATCCCTGCACAGATTATAAGTATTGATAAAATACCGTTAACCGCCAACGGAAAAACAAATGGACAGCTCTTGAATGCATGGGCGGAAAAAGAAGCCAAAGAACTCGTTGCAGCGGAACCTCCAACCAATGAGACCGAAAGAATCATAGCAGACATCTGGTCCAATGAGCTGGAGCGTCCGGTGATCAACATTACAGATAATTTTTTCGATATTGGAGGCAATTCTCTTTTGGTAGCGGTAGTAGCAGTAGCCCTGCAGCAGAAACTCAATATAAAAGTTTATCTGAGAGATATTTATCAATACCCAGTACTGCAAAACCTGGCGACAGCATTGATAACACGTGCAAAAGAAGCCGGGGAAAATATTCCCGTTGAAGATGTGGAGCCATATGTTGCTTTACAGCAGGATGTTTATCTGGCTCCCGGAACAGTGTTTTCAGGTGGTTTTGATCCTAAACAGATCGAAGATCCTAAAAAAATCCTATTGACAGGGATTTCCGGATTTGTAGGAATTCATCTGTTGCAGGAACTTTTGGATACGACAGAAGCTGATATATACTGCCTAATAAGAGCGCAGGATGAGTTCCACGCGATGGAGAAAATAGATCATTGTTGTACCCAATTTCATATTTCCCAAAAAGAAGAACAGCGGTCTAGGATTATACCTGTGCTGGGAGATTTGGCTGTACCATCATTAGGTTTGTCAGATCAACAGTTTAAGATGCTGGCCGAAAGCATTGATCTTATTTATCATTCAGCAAGTT
>Ga0153980_1001104_pt1 | contig 11563 bp, 13 predicted proteins | sample TSGA064MetaG_FD_104722 | JGI IMG/M metagenome (GOLD analysis project Ga0153980, IMG submission 104722) | Attine ant fungus gardens microbial communities from Georgia, USA - TSGA064 MetaG | ecosystem: Host-associated > Fungi > Mycelium > Unclassified | place: USA: Georgia, Magnolia Springs State... | reverse complement strand
TTCAGGTTATAAAACAACTGTCAATAGCTTATCTTTGCAGGAAATAAGTATTTTTATGTCATTTGAGTCGTTAGGATTATCACACAATATTATTCATTCTGTCAACAAATTAGGCTATCTGAAGCCATTTCCCATTCAGGAGCAGGCTATTCCTGTCATTATGCAGGGAAAGGATCTGATGGGAATTGCACAGACCGGTTCCGGAAAAACGGCTTGCTTTGTAATGCCTATTTTAGAAAAATTACAGCATACAGAAAGTAAAAAAGACCGTAATATTCAGGTGTTGGTATTAGTTCCTACCCGTGAGTTAGCGATTCAGATTGATGAAGTATTCAGGGCTTTCACGGAGAATTTAAAGCGTGAAATCCGTACGATGGCTGTATATGGCGGGGTTTCTATCAACCCACAGATGAAAGGAATGTTTGGGGTAGAGATTCTGATCGCAACACCCGGACGTTTGCTTGATTTAATTGATCATAAGGCGCTGAGCATTTCTGGAATTCAGCATTTAGTGATAGATGAAGCTGATAAAATGTTTCAGTTAGGATTTGAAGAAGAAATGAATAAGCTTTTCGCGATGATGCCGGTCATGAAGCAAACGACTTTATTCTCCGCAACGTTGAATGATAAGGTTGCCGAAATGAAAGAACGTTTATCCATTCATCCTACCATTATTGAGATTAAAAAGGAAGAAGTTGAAATCGATAATATTGAGCAGCTGGCTTACCACGTTTCTCCGGAAAACAAAGGTCCTTTCTTACGGTATTTAATCAAAGAAAAGAAGGTTGAAAAAGCTTTAATTTTTGTTTCATCTACCAAATCTGCAGATAGTTTAGTGGAAAAACTCAAAAAGAACAAAATTAAGGCAGTAGCTATCCACAGTCAGAAATCACAAGGCGCCCGTAGAAATAATTTAGAAGAATTTAAAGTCAACGGTGCCCAGATTTTGGTTGCTACAGACTTAATTGGCCGTGGTATTCACATCGAGTCTTTACCCTGCGTTATCAATTACGAATTGCCCCGTTCGCCTTTAGATTACATTCACCGTATCGGTAGAACAGGTCGTGCCAACGAAAAAGGGACTGCCATCAGTCTTTTAACGGATGATGAACTGCAGCATTTCAGAGTGATTCAAAAGAAGATGGGCAGGAAAGTGACTTTACAAAGAACAGAGGATATTAACCTTCACGGTTATTAGCATATAAATTTCAATAAAAAGCTTCGATGATAACAACATTGAGGCTTTTTTTAACCATAAATCTGTCGGTTAATTACACATTCCTCGCTTATAAATTATAATAGGGGAAATTAACATTTTTTTCATTTTAGATTCTTGAATTTTTGATACATTTACAATAATAAATAGTTAAATAATTGTCTAAAAAGAGTCACCGGACAAAACGACAACCATACAATTTAAAACTGATACAATGACCAACTTAGACCAGAAAAGGTTTCCAATAGGCGAGTACCAACAGCCTGCAAACATCTGCGATATCAAGCTTGATGAATATATTAAAGTCATCAAAAACTTTCCGGAAAAGCTTAAAAACTTAATAGAAGACCTTTCTGATGATCAGTTGGATACCCCTTACAGGGAAGGAGGCTGGACGGTAAGACAGCTTGTGAATCATATTGCAGACAGCCATATCAACAGTTTTATTCGTCTTAAACTGGCCTTAACGGAGGATAACCCAACTATACGTCCTTATGACGAAGCCAAATGGGCAGAACTGCAAGACAGCGTAAATATGCCGATAAAACCTGCTATGAGAATGATTAAAGGAACGCACCAGAGATGGGCTGCGTTGCTTAAAAGTCTTACCAATAAACAGTTTGAGCGGACTTTTCATCATCCGGAGCAAAACAAAGATTATGATTTAAGAAATTATCTTGCGATCTATGTCTGGCATTGCAACCACCATTTCGCGCACATAGAACATCTGAAGATCGAAAAGGGCTGGTGAAAAAAAGTCTCCACAACCGAGTTGATTTTGAGGAAATCCGGCAAAGAATTTCCGGACTAACAGAAGATTCCCCTGCAAAATGGGGAAAAATGAAGGCTGCCCAAATGATGAAGCATTGTGATCTTGTTCTGCAGGTACCGCTGAAAAACATTGATCTCCCGCCTGTCAATGTTGTTTTTGGGGCAATAGGAATTATGGCAAAAATAGAAATGCAGCTATTTAATAATGGAATTCCCCGAAACATGCCTACTTTTCAAAAACTTATCGTTAATTTTGAATGTGATTTTGATGAAACCAAAAAAGAACTCTTACAGACATTAGAGGCATATTGGAAAGCATTTGAACATAAAAATCTCCCGGACAGACATGAACTTTTTGGTGAAATGACAGAGAAAGACTGGGGTTTTTTAGAATATAAACATCTGAATCACCATTTTAAACAGTTTAATATATGATTTTTTTTGATAAAATATTTGGCGGAAAGGAAGAGCAGTCACAACAGAAATCTTTCTGGAAAAAAATACAGTCTGAGGAAGATTTAACAGCTGCTATTGAAAAATCGTACACGGGGCCGATTGCTATATTTAAGCATTCTACAAGCTGTTTTATCAGTAAAACGGTATTGAGGAATTTTGAAAAAGAAGTTGAAAACAGCGATCAGCAGACAGCAGATTTATATTACTTGGACTTGCTGGCTCACAGACCTATTTCAAATAAAATAGCTGAGGAATTCGGGATCAGACATGAAAGTCCCCAATTAATTGTAATTGAAAACGGAAAGGCGGTTAAAAACGCTTCGCATCAGGACATCTCTATAAGCCAGCTTGCATAATGAAGAACATCAACAATTATTTAGCTCAGGTCTTAAATGTTCCCATTGAAAAGGTGAACATGTGCAGTCTGCATTATGAAGTAAAAAAAATTCCGAAAAACCAGTTTCTTTTACAGTATGGTGAAATCTGCAGGTATATTTTCTTTGTAGAAAAAGGCCTTATAAAAATGTATTCCATTGATAAAAACGGAAAGGAGCATATTATTCAGTTTGCTCCTGAAAGCTGGCTGATATCCGACCGAAGCAGTCTTTATTTCAATGAAAAATCCAATTATTATATAGAAGCGGTTGAGGATTCTGAGATTTTATTTTTACATCCTGATTTCTTCAATAAACTGGTTGAACAGTTTCCCAACAGCATTGAGAGAAGTGATATTCTGCTACAGAAGCATATCAGAAGTCTTCAGAACAGGATCAATTCTTTGCTTGGTGAGACCGCAGAAGAGCGTTATATGAAGTTCATCAAAATGTATCCTGATTTGCTGCTTAGGGTTCCGCAATGGATGATCGCCTCATATCTTGGTATTACTCCCGAAAGTCTTAGCCGTGTCAGAAAAGAACTGGCCAGAAAAAACTTTGTTCCGGATAAATAGCCGTCATATTTTTTTAGCCATATTCCCGACCTGCTGGAGTTTAAGCCGGGTTTCTTCAGACCATGGGAGCCCTATACATAAACGCATGCAGTTTTCAAACTGATCCTGGAGAGTAAACATCCTGCCGGGAGCAATGCTTATATTTTCCTTGATGGCAAGGTCATAAAGTTTTCTCGTCTGGATATTTTTATCAAATTCAACCCAGAGAGAGAGTCCGCCCTGAGGCCGGCTGGTTTTTGTTCCTGCGGGAAAAGATTCGGCGATGGTCTGCACATAATTCTGATAATTACTCTGAAGCGTTTTCCGCAGCTGGTGAAGATGTTTTTCATACCTTCCTGTTTTCAGGAAATTGGCTACAGCCTCATTCACAATCGAAATAGAAGAAGTGCTGTGGAGAAGTTTAAGTTTCAGGATTTTATCTTTATATTTTCCGGGGGCAATCCATCCGACACGGTATCCCGGTGCCAATGTTTTTGATATGGAGCTGCAATACAACACATTTCCTTCTTTATCAAAAGATTTACAGCATTTCGGGCGATGGGATCCGAAATAAATATCTCCATAGACATCATCTTCAATCAAAGGGATATCATGTTCTGCCAGTAGCCTTACCACTTCTTTTTTGTTTTCATCGGACATGCAGCTTCCGAGCGGAGTATTGAAATTGGGAATCAACAGGCAGATATCGATGTTAGGAATTACTTTTTTCAGCGTTTCTATTTCAATTCCTGTTGAAGGATGCGTGGGGAGCTCCAGCACTTTGAGTCCTAAACCGGTTGCTAACTGCAAAATACCCGGATAGCACGGACTTTCTATGGCGATGGTGTCTCCTGGCTTCCCTAAAGCCATTAAGCAGAAGGATAAAGCATTCATCCCGCCGTTGGTGGTCACCAGATCGTTTTCATTAAAATTTCCACCCCATGATAATGACCGAAGGGCGATCATTCTTCTTAATTTAAGATTCCCCTGAAGTTCTTCATATTCCGTTCCTCCTGCTTTTAGTACTCTTGTTGCGCTTACAATTTCTTTTTTAAGCTTGGCCAGCGGCAAAAGATCCCCGGATGGAATGGCAATAGAGAAAAGGGTAAGATCATTTTTACCCATATTTTCATATACGGTGCTGATCAGTTCATCGGGTTCATTATGATTGGCAATTAAAGAAGGGCGGCTGGCTTCGGGCAGAGGTAAGGTAATTGCAAGAGAAGCACTGACAAAATACCCCGATTGCGGTTTTGAATCAATCAGCGACTGGGATTCCAGTTCCAGGAAAATACGTTTTGCCGTATTCATACTAATTTGATGTTCTTTGCATAACGTTCTTACGGATGGAAGTTTATCACCCGATTTTAAAGCACCGCTTCTGATCTGTGCTGCAATCCCGTTAGCTATTTCTGTGTATAAAAATTCTTTACTCATAGTTCAACTGTGCTCATACAAATATACAAAACTGATACTGTGTTTATCCGTTTATCCTTTCTAATTTTGCTTCAATAAATAAAATGTACATCAAATGATCACAGAAAAAATATCAAAAGAACAGGCTTTAAGCGGATGGATTAACGGTTTTATCGGCGTTTTACTGTTTAGCGGATCTATGCCGGCCACAAAATTAGCAGTGATGGATATGAGTCCTATTTTTGTAACGATTGCCCGTGCAGGAATTGCCGGTATCCTTGCCTTAAGTGTTTTATTAATTTATAAAGAAAAGCGGCCGGCAAAACATCAGATATTTTCATTGATACTGGTGTCAATTGGCTGTGTGATTGGGTTTCCGCTTCTTTCTGCATTGGCACTTCAGTATTTAACTTCGGCACATTCTATTGTATTTTTGGGAATGCTTCCTCTGGCTACGGCTATATTTGGAGTTTTCCGGGGTGGAGAAAGACCGCATCCTGTATTCTGGTTTTTCTCGATTGTGGGGAGCCTTCTGGTAGTGGGCTATGCAGTTGCTCAGGGAATTTCTGCATCGCCTATAGGAGATATTCTGATGCTGGTAGCCGTAATCTTATGCGGAATGGGCTATGCTGAAGGCGCAAAACTTTCAAAAACATTAGGGGGCTGGCAGGTGATTTCGTGGGCATTGGTGCTGTCTTTGCCGCTGATGCTTCCCCTATTCTTTATCTATTTTCCGGATAACATACAAGATGTTACGGTAAACGGATGGTTTGGATTGGCGTACATTTCTTTGTTCAGTATGTTTATAGGTTTTATATTCTGGTATAAAGGGCTGGCACAGGGCGGAATCACGACAGTAGGGCAGTTACAGCTTTTACAGCCGTTTTTTGGATTGGCGCTGGCTGCTTATTTTCTTCATGAGCAGGTGAGTATGGGAATGCTCGGAGTAACTGTTGGGGTTATTCTATGTGTTGCTGGAACTAAAAAATTTGCTAAATAAAATGTTTGATGTCGTTTTATACTTCAATGTATTTATTATAATCCATAACCTAATCGTTATGGATTTTTTACTGATAATATTCATAGAGTAAAAAAATGGGATATTTTAAGATAATAATATGAATTATTTGTAAATATGTAATAAATAATTTCTTATTTAAGTGATATTGAGACAAATAATATTTATATAGTTAATTTATTTAACAAAATTAACTTTTTTTAACAATAAAATGAAAAAATCGGTTTAAGATTTGCTAGGGATAGTCCAAGATTCCAATTTTGTTTTTACTAGAATAATTGACTTAAAAACTTTAACCCAACATTAAAAAAGCAAATTATCATGGTTATTAATGAGAATATTTTACGCTCAGCGGGAGCTAGCATGATGAGCTACAGTCCCTCGGAATATATTTTCAGCGAAGGCGATGTACCCACCTATTACTATCAGATCATAAGTGGAGAAGTGAAGCTTAACAATTATAGTGAAGATGGAAAGGAATTTATTCAGAACATTCTGTCGGCCGGACAGAGCTGTGGAGAATCAATCCTTTTTATTGGCAAGCCTTACCCCATGAATGCAGAAGTTATTACTGAATGCCGTGTTCTGAGACTTCCGAAACCGCAATTTTTTGATTTGTTGAATCAAACTCCACAGCTGTTCCTGGAAATAAGTACTTTCCTTTCTCAGGGTCTGTACTATAAATTTATTATGATGCAGAATATTTCTTCTCAGAATCCTGCCACAAGGATCAGGGGACTTATGGACTATCTTAAAAGTCTGCATGGAAGAAGTGATGCGCCATATTCATTCCTGATTCCTTTCACGAGAAAGCAGGTGGCAAGCCTTACAGGACTGTGCGTAGAGACCGCTATAAGAACAATAAAAGGAATGGAAAGAGATAAAATCGTTAAAATTAAAGACCGTAAAATTTTATATTAGAAAAACATATTTATATGATTAAAATCTAAAAAACACATTATTATGAAAACAATAAGCTGTATGAATATCGATGGAAGTCTTTTGCGGACTTTCGGTGGAGAGGATAAATCATTTAAGAAGGGAGAATTAGTATATCGGGAAGGCGATCATGCAATGTACTATTTTCAGATTGAAGAAGGAAAAGTGAAGCTTAACAATTATGACGATGGTGGAAAAGAGTTCATTCATAATATACTGGCAAAGAATCAGAGTTTTGGAGATTCAATGCTTTTTTTGGAAAAGGCTTATGCTATGAATGCTATTTGTCTGCTGCCCTCTGAAGTTATCAGAGTCCCTAAGGACAACTTCCTTGAGCTCCTGAAAGAACATCCGCATCTGTCGGTATCCATGAATGCCTGCCTGTCGCACAGGCTTTATTTCAAAGCGATTATGATCCAGGGTATGGCGTCTCAAAGTCCTGTAGCAAGGCTCAAAGGCCTTATGGATTATCTTAAAAGTTATCACGACGGAGAATGCGGTCAGGCTTTTAATGTGGAACTCACCAGACAGCAGATCGCCAGCCTTACCGGTCTGAGAGTAGAAACCGTCATCAGGGCATTGAAAAAAATGGAAAAAGATAATATACTGTCCCTGCAGAGCAGAAAAATTCTGTATTAAAAGCATGAGCTATGATCCTGGTCATAAAAAAGTGAATTATAGAGTTGTATATTTGGGAAAGAACTCAGTATCAAAATAATAAATAAACATAGAGTTCTTAAGGCAGCAAAAATACCGGCATATACATTAAAAAACAATCGTAATAAGTAATAAGTCATGTAGAGTTTCTCTATGTGGCTTATTTTAACCACTAACTCAACTCATGAAGGGTCAAAAAATAGTAAAAGCACTGAAGCATAAAAACTTCATCAGAGTGAATAACGAAGGCTCCTGGTTTGGGGAGGGTGCTACTATTTACGCTAAGGAGATCAAAGAAAATATCTTTTTGCTGTTTGTGATTTTGAAGGATATTCATATCGAGAATATCCAGGCGCTGATTGCCCATTTCGATTGTTTCAGCAGCATAGGAACCAAAGAGCCGGAGCAGATTATGTTTTATCTCTCGATTAAGGACAAAGAAGATCTTCATTATTTTGAAAAATATTTAAAAATTTCTGATAATTAATACCTGATAAACTATGATTTTTGAAAACGACACATTAAAATTCTGGAGTCTGCACGATAAAAATAATGTTATCGAGAATGAATCTTTGTTTCCGAGTGTTATTAATTCTTACGGAGTTACAGCATTTTTGATCAAATCTCTGGAAAAAATAAAAAGCAATGCCCAGTGTGACATTATGAAGAACGTGATTGATACGTATATTCAGGAGTATATTCTCCATATCCGCGAATATCACAATGAAAGTGCTGTCATTGAATATGAAAAAGATTCAGCAATAGAAATTGACAATCCTTCTTTTACCCTGTATGCAAAAACAGCTTACTATAAAGTGTTGAAGGAAGAAGAATATCTGAATAAACTAATGAGCACCTTAGGGGTTGAAAAGGAAGCTCTCGAATAACTCCCCGCACCACACCAAATTATTTATTATTATGGAATTTCAAAAGAACCTATTGGAATATATCAGCCAGTCGCTCCTAACTACCAACGAAACCATTTCCATTGTAGAAAGCGTCACTTCAGGCTGTTTGCAGGTTGCATTTTCACAAATGCCGGATGCCTCTTTATTTTATAAAGGTGGAATGACGGCCTATATGCTTCCTGAAAAAGTAAGGCTTCTGAATGTTGATCAGGAAGAAGCTGAAGAATGCGATTGTGTTTCCGAAAATATTGCACAAACAATGGCACTGCAGGCCGCAAAATTATTCCAGTCGGACTGGTCTATAGCTACCACTGGATACTGTACCCCAACCAAAGAGTCTGATTACAAAATATTTGCTTACTTCTCTTTTTCATACAAAGGAGAAATTGTCCTGACCAAAAAACTGGAACTGCATCATAAAACGCAGGCCCTCAATGCTCAATTGTATTATACAGAATTTATTCTGGGATGCTTTAAAAGTGAGATGAACCGTTTACTGATTTTGCAATAGTTTTTTATGGGGGAGTTAAGATTAAAAGACAAGTCGGTTCTTATTACAGGAGCAGACAGCGGTATCGGGAAGGCAGTAGCGCTGCTTTTCGCACAGCAAGGTGCTGATATTGCAGTTATTTATCACACCAATAAAGAAGATGCCGAAAAGACCAAATCAGAAATTGAAGTACTGGGAAGAAAATGTATTATTTTCCAGGGAGATATTAATGATTATGAATTTTGTCAGAAAACAGTTGATGAAATGATCACAGCATTTGGTGGTATTGATATTCTGATCAACAATGCAGGCGTCCAGTTTCCTTCAGACAATATCGAAAATTTAAAAGAATCCAATATCAGAAAAACATTTGATTCTAATATTGTAGGAATGATCTTACTGACTAAAGTTGTTTTTCCGCATTTAAAAGAAGGAAGCAGCATTGTAAATACGACTTCTGCAGCAGCTTATCAGGGACATGCCGAACTGCTTGATTATTCGGCTACCAAAGGAGCAATTGTATCTTTTACCCGTTCTCTGGCGCTGCAGGCAAAACCAAAAGGAATTCGTATCAACGCGGTGGCTCCGGGACCCGTTGCTACACCGCTTACCAAAGCCACATTTGGAGAAGAAGAGGAAAATACCCATCAACCGCCTTTTGAACGCAATGCAAGTCCGGAAGAAATTGCAGCAAGTTTTCTGTTCCTGGCCAGTAGTGATGCTGCACAGATCACGGGTCAGGTCATTCATCCAAACGGCGGACTGATTGTTAACGGATAAATCATTAACCTGAGTTCGGCTTAAGAACTAATAGCAGAAGGCTGGAAGTTTGAAGTTATCGTAACTTAACGAAATTATCTTAAAAAAAATTAATAATCCTATCCTAAGGTTGTATTTTCAGTCTCAATTACTGTCCCTTCCAGCTTCAAACTTCCTGAAATTGGTAAAAAAACTCTATTTCAAGCTGTCATTTAATGCTTTTTAGCCTGTGGCTTCGACTTCATGATTGCAAAATAAGAGGTGGTAAAAGCAGATAAGCTTTGGTAGCCGACTTTATACGCTACCTCACTTAAAGTAAACCGTCTGGTATCCAGCAGTTCAATGCTTTTTAAAATTCTTGTCAGCTGAAGATATTTCTGAAGTGTAATTCCTGTCTCTTTCTTGAATGTTCTCTGAAGGCTTCTTACCGACATTTGTGTTTTTTCTGCAAGAAGATCCAAATCCAGATTATATTTAAAATTTGAATTGATATAAGTACACACCGGAATCAGCCGGATATCAGCGGGTACAGGAATTTCCAGATGGCTGCCTTCATTGCAGAAATTGGGAAGACTTTTTAAGATTGCTTTAAAAAAGATATCCTGTTCTTCATTATCCGTCAGTAATTTATTCCATTTTGAAGCATACAGCAGCATTTCTTTTAAAACCGGAGGAACGGCAAAAACTTGTACCTGCTGATAAAAAGGTTCCTCGAAGACTGTAGAGAATAGAAATACCATCAGATTCACCGTAGTTGCTTCAGAAGTTATCCGGTGCGCTTTTCCGGAAGGAATCCAGATTACATGATGCTGGGGAACAAAATAAATCCTGCGGTCAATGTGAAAATACTGATAGCCTTCTTCCACATAAGTCAACTGCGCACGTGCATGAGTATGCTCATGATCATCATGTTTCCAGTTGTGTTCACACCATACATAAGCTTCTTTTTCAATAGCATCAATGAAAAGGCTGTCATTCTGCTGGGTTAATCCGCATTTCTCCATGTCGTTCTGTATATTATTTTTGGCAAATTTAATAAAAACGACAATACTATTTTTGTATCTATATTTATATCCTATTCAGAATGAAAAAATTAAGTTCAGTTTTTGTATTTATTTTATTATTAAAAATCAACGCTATGATGGCACAAGACAATAAAGCGCACGTATTGGTTCTGATCCATTCAGATAACGGTGGAACCTATGAACTGGCAAAAGAAATGGCCGCAGGGATTGAAAGCAGCAACCATGCATCAGCCGTTATTAAACAGGTGAAAGAATCTTCTAACCAAAAATTAAAGAACATTCCTGTTGCTACCGCAGATGAATTGGCATCTTATGACGGAATTGCTTTTGGTTCACCCGTATACTTTGGAAATATCAGCACCGGAATGAGCGAATTTTTATCTAAAACCGTGAATTTGTGGACGAATCACTCACTCGAAGGAATGCCGGCAACGGTTTTTATGTCTGCAGGAAGCGGGGCAGGTAAAGAGCTGGCATTGCAGTCGTTCTGGAACAGCCTGGCTGTACACGGGATGGTATTGGTTTCCAACGGAATCCGCGGTACCGAAACGGTGAATAAAGCTATTCCACAGGGAAATTCAGTGCTGGGAATAACCAGTATGGCTTCTTTAAAAGACGTTGAAAGACCTACAAAGGACGAACGCCTTCTGGCTCAGCTTCAGGGAAGAAATTTTGCAAAAGTTGCGGTGGCACTGAAAGGAACATTCAGTAAAAAAGAAACAATAGCGATAGAAAAACCTCTGGATTTCAAGGCGATGCTGCAGCAAAAGAATATTGTCCTGCCTCAGGTTCCTAAGCCTGCAGGGAATTACAAACCTTTTGTACGATCTGGGAATTTAATTTTTATCAATCAGGTTGCTTTAAAAGACGGGAAAATCTTAAATCCGGGTAAATTAGGAGTTGATGTTAATGAACAGCAGGTAAAAGAGGCTACAAAAGCTACCATGCTTAATGTATTGTCGGTTTTAAATGAAGCGGTT
>Ga0153980_1001101_pt1 | contig 11583 bp, 7 predicted proteins | sample TSGA064MetaG_FD_104722 | JGI IMG/M metagenome (GOLD analysis project Ga0153980, IMG submission 104722) | Attine ant fungus gardens microbial communities from Georgia, USA - TSGA064 MetaG | ecosystem: Host-associated > Fungi > Mycelium > Unclassified | place: USA: Georgia, Magnolia Springs State... | reverse complement strand
TAATTGTTTCTCTAATTTTTCATTTAAAACTGATTTTGGAACCGCTCCTATTTGTTTATCTACGATTTCTCCATTTTTGAAGAACAATAAAGCAGGAATATTACGGATACCGTAACGAACTGAAATTTCTGGATTTTCATCCACGTTTACTTTTCCTATCACAGCCTTACCTTCATAGTCTTTCGCTAATTCTTCAACAACAGGACCTACCATACGACATGGACCACACCATTCTGCCCAAAAATCAATTAATACGGGTTTGTCCGCTTTCAAAACAACTTCTTCGAAGTTGCTATCTGTAATTTCTAATGCCATAATCTTTTTAATTTTATAAACCGAAGTTATATTTATGATACTACTTAATTGCTAAAATCAATAAACAAAGATAGTAACAACTGTCAATGTAATTGTAATCTTAATTACACAAAATCTAATCCAAACTAATTCAATCGGTAATTAATACCTTCAAACTTATCTATACAGTCCAAAAACTCATTTGTAAGGTTTATTTTCAGACTTTTAGCTGGCATTTCGACAGAGATTTCATCTTGGGGATCCCAGATTTTAAATTTCAATTGACAATTTGGCACAATACCTTCAATCTCATTTTGCGCTAAGATATCTTTAATCCCATCCAAGAATTCTTCATTCAACTTTGGCAAAGGAATATTAATTGTAAAACTCTTTGCCATTTTTTCACGAAGTTCCGAAAGCAGCTGCACACTTCTCAATTCAAAGCCCCAATTTCCGACCTGCCTAAAACGCTCCTGAACCAATCCGCGTAATTGAACAAAATACCCCTCCTGTAAATACCCTTTTAACTTCACATACTCCTCGCCAAACACCGCCATATCATAGGAGTCACTATAATCCTCAATAATAAATGAAGCAAAGGGTTTACCGTTTTTGGTTAACCGATGATTTGCCGAGGCTATAATCCCACCGATAACCAATTCTTTATTTTTAATACGATTAAACTCCAGCAAGGTTTCCTCATCCACCTCAGCAGCTTTAGCCTTATTGATCAACGACAGATCAGACACCGGATTATGGCAGAAATGTTCGATCTCAAACCGATAAGTATCCAATGGGTGACTTGTCAGGTAAATACCGATGACATCTTTTTCGTATTTAAGCTTTTCGATCAACCCCCATTGTGGGCAAGGTGCCAGCACAGGCTCGGGTAGCTCCGCGGCCTCACCTGCACCAAACAAGCTTGCCTGTGCCGAGTTTTCATTTTCTTTATAACGCTGCCCAAACCGGATCGCCTTTTCCATCCCCGTCGAATTATCCTCGGCATGGAAATACTGTGCACGATGTGTACTTTCAAAACTATCAAAACCGCCGGCATACGCCAAACTCTCAAAAGCCTTTTTATTGACCGCACGAAGATCTATACGCTTAGCCATATCGAAAACAGACTTATACAACCCTGATTGTCTCGTTTGCACAATAGCATCTACTGCGCCAGCACCGACTCCCTTGACAGCACCGATACCAAAGCGAATCGCTCCACGTTCGTTGACCGTAAATTTATAGTAAGATTCATTTACATCAGGTCCCAATACCTCCAAACCCATACGCTTACATTCCTCCATAAAGAATGTCACCTGCTTGATATCATTCATATTATTGGAAAGCACCGCAGCCATATATTCAGCAGGGAAATGTGCTTTCAAATAAGCTGTTTGATAAGCAACCCAAGCATAACAGGTAGAGTGGGATTTATTGAAGGCATAACTGGCAAAAGCTTCCCAGTCGGTCCAGATTTTTTCCAGCACTTTCGCATTATGCCCTTTCTCTTCTGCCTGTGAAACAAACTTCGGCTTCATTTTATCAAGTACAGCTTTCTGCTTCTTACCCATCGCCTTACGCAAAACGTCGGCATCACCTTTGGAAAAACCCGCAAGCTTTTGGGATAAAAGCATTACCTGCTCCTGATACACCGTAATCCCGTAGGTTTCTTTTAAATATTCCTCACAGGCATCCAAATCATAAACAATAGGGTCTATCCCATGTTTACGCTTGATAAAACTTGGAATATATTCAATTGGCCCCGGACGATACAGGGCATTCATCGCAATCAAATCGGCGAATACCGTTGGTTTGAGATCACGCATATATTTTTGCATCCCGGGAGATTCATATTGGAAGACACCGATTGTTTCACCACGCTGGAAAAGTTCGTAAGTCAATACATCGTCTATCGGAAATTTATCCGGATCCAAAATAATACCATGACTTAATTTGACATTCTCCACTGTATCCTTGATAAGCGTCAGGGTCTTCAATCCCAAAAAGTCCATTTTCAATAGTCCGGCACTTTCAACGACGTGGTTATCAAACTGCGTCACATACAGATCGGAATCCTTGGCCAGAGAAACAGGAACGAAATTCGTAATATCATCCGGTGTAATGATCACACCACAGGCATGAATACCTGTATTTCGAACAGAACCTTCCAATACACGTGCCTGACGGATCGTCTCAGCTTCGAGTCCGGCACCGTCAGCGATTGACTTTAACCGGTTGACAGCCTCGATCTCTTCTGTTCGCAGTTTCTCTTTTAAACCAGCTTCATCCAGCGTAAAGATTTTGGAAAGCTTCAGATTGGGAATCAATTTGGCTATTTCATTCGCATCGCCCAAAGGCAGATCGAGTACACGTGCTGTATCTTTAATCGAAGACTTCGCAGCCATCGTACCATAAGTAATAATCTGAGCCACCTGACTGGCGCCGTATTTATTGATCACATACTGCATCACCCGGCCACGCCCCTCATCATCAAAGTCGATATCAATATCGGGCATGGATACACGGTCGGGATTTAAAAAACGCTCAAATAGCAAATCGTATTTTATCGGGTCAATATTTGTAATTCCGAGACAGTACGCCACGGCAGACCCTGCTGCAGACCCCCGTCCGGGCCCCACAGAAACACCCATATCACGTGCTGCGGCAATAAAATCCTGCACAATCAAAAAATATCCGGGATATCCCGTTTTTTCGATCGTTGCCAATTCAAAATCCAGGCGCTCACGAATATCATCCGTTATTTCCTCATAACGTTTCTCGGCACCTACATAACATAAGTGGGCGAGATATTTATTTTCCCCTCTTTTCCCCCCGTCCTCATTATCTTCTGCAACTTGAAATTCCTCTGGTATATCAAATTTAGGCAAGAGGACATCCCTGTTCAATTTAAAGACCTCTACCTTATCCACAATCTCCTGTATATTAAGAATTGCTTCAGGCAAATCTTTGAACAGCATCTTCATCTCTTCAGAAGATTTAAAATAATACTCCTGATTTGGCAAACCGAATCGGAAGCCCCTTCCTCTGCCTTTCGGCGTGGAAAGCTTCTCACCATCTTTCACGCACAACAGGATATCGTGGGCGTGTGCATCTCCTTTCTTTTCGTAATAGGTATTATTGGTCGCTATAACTTTAATAGCATATTTACGGGCAAACTTCAATAAGGTTTGGTTGACCCTATCCTCATCCTCTTGTCCATGGCGCATTAACTCCAGATAGAAATCATCTCCAAAGTGTTCCTTCCACCATTGCAAAGCTTCTTCAGCTTGATTTTCACCAATATTTAACACCTTGCTAGGCACCTCTCCCTGGAGGTTTCCCGAAAGTACGATCACATCTTCTTTATATTGTAGAATAAGATTTTTGTCTATGCGGGGTACATAATAGAATCCGGCGGTATAAGCAAAAGAAGCTAACTTGGCTAAGTTATGATAACCACGTTTATTCTTTGCCAACAGCACAACCTGGTAACCGTTATCCTTTCTGGTTTTATCTTTATGGTCTTCACAAACAAAAAATTCACAACCTACAATAGGTTTTAGAATCTGACCAGTGGGCTCCTGCCCATTTTCGATCGCTTCGGCATTTTGAGCCTCCACCTCTTTATTATGGCTGATGACCCTAGAAACAAATTCAAATGCCCCCATCATATTTCCATGATCGGTAAGAGCAACAGCAGGCATATTGTCTTTGACCGCAGCCGAGACCAACTTATCATACGACATGGTCGACTGTAGAATAGAAAACTGTGAATGGTTATGTAAGTGTGCAAATTTTGCTTCCTTAAGAGCGGATAAGGTATCGGCATCTACAACAACACTGACTTCATCTGGCGTAGCGCGTTTTCTGATCTCGTCAGAGGCCGCTTTAAGATTAATATGTTTAAGTCCGACAGTAGGAATAGGACCGGGATTACTAGTTTTGAAATCCACAAAATACCCCGTATCGACCTGAAGTTCCTCGGCAGTAAACACTTCTCTTCTGACCAACTCCAGGAAACAACGCGTTGTTGCTTCAACGTCGGCCGTTGCATTATGGGCCTCAGCAAATGGAACTCCAAACAAATAGGAGTGTAATTCGGTCAGATTAGGCAGTTTATACCGACCACCACGTCCACCAGGAATTTTCAACAGATCCGCAGTCACTTCGGTACAGGTATCCAAAACAGGCATGCTCGCCATTTTAGAATCCACACCATAACGATAAAACTCACAGCCCATGATATTGAGGTCAAAACCGATATTCTGTCCCACAACAAATTTCGCTTTATTTAACGCTGTATTGAATTTTTCCAGGGCAATCTGTAATGGCACCCCCTGTTCTTCAGCCAATGCGGTAGATATACCGTGTATTTTTTCAGAGTCATAGGGTATATCAAATCCATCAGGTTTAATCAAAAAATCCTGATGTTCGACCAAATTTCCCATCTCATCGTGAATCTGCCATGCCAGCTGGATACAACGCGGCCAATTATCCGTGTCCGTAATTGGCGCGTCCCAACGCTTCGGCAAACCCGTTGTCTCTGTATCGAAAATAATATACATAAATTTCTAAACCTCTTTAATACAATACGTTAAATGTAATCAAATTTACATTTATTTGAACTTGAAATTTACGAAATTCTTAGGGAACATTCTGTCAGATTTTTGCGAAAAATAACAGCATAAAATCGGGCTTTTATCGACCACCGCAGATGTCCGGCATCACCAAATTTGCCAATCCAAAAAATTAATTTACACAAATGGTCTACAACTCTTATCGGTGGCTCCCACAGCTATTTGAGCAGACCATTTGATAACCTTTCGGAATGACTGTTTTTAAGCATCTTCACAGGTCTAGGAAAGGAGAGTACTTCAAAAAAAAACCTAGCTGGCAAAAAAGCATTCAATCCCACACAATCGTAACAGCTATTTAATATTGTAACTACTACACTATCCCAGTTATTTATTATATTTGAATTTGACTCCAATTTCTATGATTAAAGCGATTTTTTTTGATATAGATGGGACACTGTTAAGTTTCAAAACACATCAAGTCCCCGACTCCACACAGCAGGCATTTCAATTATTAAAAGAAAAAAATATAAAAGTTTTCGTCTCTACCGGCCGTTCCTTTAACCAATTGGGACATATCCGCTATCTTGACTTTGACGGTTTTATCACGTTCAATGGCGGATACTGCGTTACCAAAGATGAACAGGTTATTTATAAAAACAATATTATTCAAGAAGACATCCGTTCTTTACTTGATTACGCGAAGCATCATCCCGAACTCACGTTTTCATTTATGTCAGACAAAGAGATCTCCTTAAATCAGGTTACGCCCGAAGTGCTGAAGATGTATCAGCAAGTTAACGTAAAAACCCCGCCGACACGCAACTATGAAGACAACTTTGATCTGGAATCCGTCATGCAGATCAATGTATTTATTAACCCAGAACAAGAGGCTGAGTTCATGGAAAATGTTATGCCCAACTCTGTTGCTTCCCGATGGACGCCCATTTTTGCCGATGTTAACCCGATGGGCCAAAGTAAAAAAGTAGGTATAGATGTTTTTCTAAAACATTTCGGCATTAAGCTTTCCGAAACTATGTCTTTTGGCGATGGAGGAAACGACATTACCATGCTTGCCCACACAAAGATTGGTATCGCTATGGGAAATGCGAACCCCGAAGTAAAGGAAATCGCTGACTATATCACCGACGATGTGGACAGCAACGGCATCTGGAATGCCTTAAAGCACTTTGGGGTTATCTAGAAATAAATTGTAAGTGTAGCGCGGCAGGTATTACTGTTGCTGTTCAATAGCAAACTATGTCGGTCTGGAAAAAGAAACTCTAGCCTATTTCGAAAATCTTCCATCAAGGTGTGCTTAAATTGATCCTGCAGATAATGGTTTGCACGATGGCTGACTTCGAATAGCAGAACTTTTGAAGATCCGGAGAGACGAACCCGGATGGGATGGGAAGACATACTATTATATCCGTTTGTTACGGCATGTTGCACCATAGGAAATAAGATCAGCGGGGGCAGCATCAGCTCGTTTTCCGACGGAAAACGATTTTCCCATTGGAGTAAAAAACCAGCAGGCATCAACATCTTGACCACCGCGATATATTGCGACAGCAAGTCCAGCTCAGCTTCAATAGCCTGTTGTTTATCCAATTCCAAAAGCAATAGCTTTTTTTGAAGCAGTATATATTCCTTTCCAAAGCCCCTATCTTCCGTTAGGACCTTTGCCAGCAGAAAACGGTCGCATTGACTGTTCTCAAATGACACTCTATGGGACAGCGCTATTGCCACCTCATTCCTTACAGACTTTTTACCTAAAATACGATCGATTATACCTGACATTTCTTAAATTGCTTTATAATAGACACACAAAAATAAGGAAACATTATGTCAAATATTGCAATAGTGATTGAAGAAAGAGCCGCAGATATAGGCAATTTCTTGGTAGGTAGACTACTTCCTTTCAGGCAAAAACGTATGGTTGGTCCGTTTATATTTATTGACCATATGGGACCTGACACCATCTCCGAACCTCACTTCATGGATATTGCTCCACATCCTCATATCGGATTATCCACGTTGACTTACCTCTTCGAGGGAAGTATCATGCACCGCGACAGTTTAGGCAATGCCGTTGAAATAAAACCCGGAGCGGTAAACTGGATGACAGCCGGAAAAGGAGTAACCCATTCCGAGCGTACTCCGGATTACCTCCGATCTACGCAACACGACCTCCATGGTCTACAGATATGGGTTGCTTTGCCAAAGGATCTCGAACAGATGGAGCCCAACTTTGTTCATATCGAAGAACCACAGCTTCCGCATTGGACTGAAGACGGTGTAAGTTATCGCCTGATTGCTGGCGAGATCAACAACCATCGCTCGGAAGTACCGGTTTACAGCCCCTTATATCTTATTGAAATTAAAGCAGAAAAAGACTCTCGCATTAAATTGGGCGAACATCTCTATGGTGAAAGCGGCTTGTATATTCTTCATGGTTCGGTACAGGCCGAAGGCCAGGAATTTGGTCCAAAGCAAATTTTGGTAGCAAAGGATGCCAAATTATGTGAGTTCGAAATGAGGGCAGACACTTCGGTATACATCTTTGGTGGTGAGCCCTTCCCCGAACAACGCTATATCGATTGGAATTTTGTCGCTTCCGACATCGAAACCTTAAAAATCGCCAGGGCTAAATGGGAACAACACGAATTTCCAAAAGTTCCGGGAGATGATGGCTATATCCCCATTCCTCCTGTAAATCCAACTTTAGGCCAAAGAAAGCCCTAATAAAGCAACAGTTGACCACAAATAAAAAAGGGCAGTAAATAAATTTAAATTTCCAGCCCTTTTTTACCATCAGTATTTAGTCTACGAATTTTCAATACCGCTGACTCCCCCGGAGACAACAAGTTTCATTGCATCGGTAGGCGACATGTTTAATTTTTTAACCTTATTTGCACTAATAATAACAACCTGACCGGCAAAAGAGTAAGAATATGGAAAATAAACCATAACCTCATCTTCAAGACCTAAACTCTTTAAATCATGCTGTGTCAGGAAACCGATCTTTTTGAGCCCAAATTCATTGACGGTAACCAGCACAGGTTCATTGAATTTCTTAGCATCCCCAACAAAGGCTTCGGTGAAATCCTTAATTGACGTGTACAAGGTGTTTAAGAGTGGTATTCGCTTGATCTGATGGTTGATCCATACTTTGATCGGGTCCGTCACAAAATTCGTAAATATCACGCCAGCCAGAACAAGGATGAGGATCACGGTTAAGATACCGATTCCGGGAATATATAAGGGATGCCCTTTTTCATCCTGCAAAAAATGCTCTGTCAGGTTCAGCGCAGAGTCAATCGATGCGAAAATCCAAACGATCAGAAAAACAGCGCCGGCCAACGGCACGACAACGAGAATACCTCGAATTAAATAATTAATAAATCCCCTGAATAGTTTACCGAGCATGAGTTAGAAAATCAAATATATTTATACAAAAATGCAGAATATCCTTTATTATTCATAAAAATATACTCTTTTTACCCGCTGCGAGATACTCGTCAAGAGTTCGTAAGGGATAGTACCGATAGCTTTCGCCGCGAGCTTAATGTCCGGGTAAACAATCACTTCATCTTCTTCTGCCACTTCGATATCTGTCACGTCAAGCATACACATATCCATGCAGATATCGCCTACTGTCGGTACGAGCTGACCATTGACCATCATCTTGCCTACACCATTCCCAAAACGCCTGTCATATCCATCCGCATAACCAATTTTTATCGTTGCCGTTTTGCTATCCCGATGCAATACCCCGTGCCGGTTGTAACCAACGGTCTCTCCCGCTACCAAGTGCTTTATTTGAGTCACATTCGTCTTCAGGCTGCTGACCTCCCGAAGCGGAAGGTCATGTCGCTCGACGTCAATCCCGTACAGTCCGATCCCCAGCCGAACCATATCAAAATAGGCTTGCGGCCATAGTTCGATACCCGAAGTAGCAGCAATGTGGCGTAGAAAGGAATACCCTAACCCCTCTTCAAGGCGCCTTGTAAACTGATCGAGAAGATCAATCTGCTGTTGGGTAAAAACATTGTCTTCTTTATTTCCGGCCGAAGCCAAATGGGAAAACACCGACTTTACCTGCAGTATGGCGCTAGTGTTTAATTCAGTAATCAGTTTATCCACCTCATCCGGCATAAAACCAAGGCGATGCATACCCGTATCCACTTTGATATGCACCGGAAAGGATGAAATCTCTCTTCCCTTCAGGTAATTCAAAAATGAAGAAAGCACTCTAAAGCTGTAAATTTCAGGTTCAAGATTATATTGAACGATAGATTCAAAGGTATTTTCATCAGGGCTCATCACAACAATAGGCAATGAGATTCCAGCCCCCCTGAGATCGACACCTTCATCTGCAAATGCCACAGTAAGGTAATCCACCCTATTGAACTGTAACAGGTTCGCAATCTCAAAACTTCCGCTTCCGTAGGAAAATGCTTTGACCATAGACATCAATTTCACATGTTTTGGCAACAGCTGACGATAGACATTCAGATTACTCTCCATTGCATTGAGGTTGATCTCGAGCACCGTATCATGTGATTTTGCCACCAATAAACGGCTGATCCGTTCAAAATGAAATTCCCGTCCACCCTTTAATAAAACAGTAGAATCTTCAAATTGAAGAGACCTTATATCGTCCAAAAATGCTGTGGTACTGGCATACGAAACCGATGGAACAGCAAATTGATCAGCAACTTGTGTCAAGATCTCCCCGATCAAGATCAACCGATCCAAACGGTACTCCGAAAGTAACCGTTTCAGTTTTGACAAACTTTTCTCATCCGTTAAACTTACACCGGGTAAATCCGAAAGAATCAGGATTTTTCGCGGATGCTGTCCCTGTTGATTTAAAAATTCAAGCGCAATTTGGAGGGCATCTAAATCGTTACTATAGGAATCATCAATAATAGAGCTATTTTTTTTGCCTTTCTTCAGTTCAAGCCGCATGGCGACAGGCTGCAGCTCTTTAATTCTTGATGCGATCACCTCTCTTTCATAACCAAAACGCAACATTACCGCAACACAGTTGATGGCATTTTCTATATTTCCTTTGTCAACAAAAGGTACCTCAACAGCAAATGTCCGTCCACCATAGAACAGTGTGGCTACCGTAAATTTATCGTCCACCTGTTTGAGTGAATAGACCTCCAATGAAAGCCCCTCATCGTATCCCCACGAAAATTTTCGAGGCCGATAAGGTAGTTGAATATCCTCTACATAACGGTTGGGAAAGATCATCGTCTCGACATCCTTAAACAGGTTTATCTTTTCGTAGATCTTTTCCTCCTTTGATTCAAAACCAGCTTTATGAGCCACCCCCACATTTGTTAGCAAACCAATTGTCGGTTTTATCATATTTTCGAGCTTAACCATTTCGCCCTTTTCCGAAATGCCCGCTTCGATAATCGCAAGATTATACTGATCGGATAAGCCCCATAAAGAAAGCGCTACCCCCAATTGTGAGTTGTAGCTTTTGGGACTACGATAGATCTTATATTCCGGGGACATCAGTTGATATAACCATTCCTTGACTATTGTCTTACCATTGCTCCCGGTGATCCCAATGACAGGGAAGCTAAACTTCTGCCGATGATAAGCCGCCAATACCTGCATGGATTCGAGGCTGTCGGTGACCCATATCAGATTTGCATCCGGAAATAACTGTTCTTGTTCTTCGTCAATTTGTAGGACAAAGGTTCTTACCCCCTTATCATAGGCCTCTTTGATATAGTGATGACCATCCCTACTCTTCTGTAGCGCAAAAAACACACCGTTATCCGCCTGAACAATCTTGCGACTATCGTAGAATAGATGTTGAACTAAAGAATTGGGATCCGTGATAAACGTGCGATTAGGATGTAAAATCTGGACGATTTCCGATATTTTGTACATTCTCCTGTATTTTGATTGGATCAAAACTGAACATTTTTTTAGTTATTTCATATTATTTTTGAAATTTTGACAATATGTTTGAGGAAGATAGAAAAAACAAAAAGATACTGACCCCCGGTCAGGCCAAGTTAAAAGCGGAAAGCTATTGTGCTTATCAGGAAAGATCCCAGCAGGAAGTACGGGACAAACTCTACAGTTGGGGGCTACACGAGGCAGATGTCGAAAATAGTATAGCGAATTTAATTGCAGAAAACTTTCTGAACGAAGAACGTTTTGCAATAGCCTATTGCAATGGTAAACTACGCATGAAAGGCTGGGGAAAAATTAAAATCAAACAAGCTTTAAAAGGAAAGCGTGTTTCAGAACAGCTGATAAAAATCGCCTTCAAACAGATCGACCCGGATGAATATGAGAACATCCTTGAAAATATTATTGATAAGAAAATTCGGGAGATTAAAGGCAAAGATTCGTTCATCGTCAGGAACAAAGTCTATCAATTTGCTTTATCCAGAGGATTTGAAAGCGATTTAATTTTTTCTATACTGAATTCAAAGGAGTTATAGAAAACAACAAAATAAAGTAAACAAATATTTTGCAATATTAATTTTTCGCTCTATATTTGCATCACCAAAAAGGAACACGAGGTTCTTTTTAAAGTTGAAATAAAAATTCCATGCGAAAATAGCTCAGTTGGTAGAGCACAACCTTGCCAAGGTTGGGGTCGCGAGTTCGAATCTCGTTTTTCGCTCACCTGCCTAGGTGGTGGAACTGGTAGACACGCAGGACTTAAAATCCT